>ERZ772872.125-NODE-125-length-76795-cov-29.650195_pt1 | contig 76795 bp, 94 predicted proteins | sample MGYA00512132_ERZ772872 | MGnify/ENA primary metagenome ERZ772872 (study PRJEB29015, sample SAMEA2737724) | human gut metagenome | biome: human gut; feature: human-associated habitat; material: faeces | place: China | collected 2012 ...
TCCCATTACGAAAAAATCCAGAAGGTCTATTCCATCTGGATTTGTACGATGCCAATGAAAAAATGGGAGTACAATATTTCCAGTTACCAACTGACAGAGAAACATCTAATCGGCCATACACAGGCCGAGAGGAGCCATTACGATTTAATCAATATCGTCCTGGTCTGTTTGGGAAGCAAGAGCTATCAGCATCTGAAAGGCATCTTGCGGTTGCTGAATATGTTGCTCTTGGATAACATCGGTTCGCAAGAAATGCAAGAACTATTAACGACGGAATTTAACGTAACGATAACACCGCATTTAGAGAAGGGAGTGGCAGAAATGTGTAACTTGAGCGAAGGCATTGAACGGCGTGGAGAACTACGTGGCAGGAAAATCGGCGATAAAGCGGGGAGAAAGGCTTTAGGCACTTTGCTCCAGAAACTGATACAGGAAGGCAGGAAAGAAGATGTTGACCGCGTATTGCGGGATGATGAATACCAGGAACAATTGTTGCGTGAATATCATTTGAAATAAGAGGTAACCATTTATGACGGCGCTGTCTTTATCGGATAACGCCGTTTTGCTTTCTTCGGACTCACATGCGGCTGCGCCGCGACAGACGCATGATTGTATTACGACCGAGTGCCACTCGTCATAAATTCCGGCTGTGCATAGGATTCATGCGGGACGACTTTTAGTCGTCCCCTACGAAATCGCATACAAGCGATGGAAATGAATGCAGGATGCAAAATAAACACACGGCCAGCGGCCCTGTGCGTAGGGGCCGACCTTTAACCTCTCAGACCGCCTTTGGCGGCCAGCTCCCCTATAAAGGGAGCCTTGTGCGGCCCGTTGCGAGATTTCATCACAGCCTTTTCGAGTATAATGGCAGGTTTTTACGAGCCACGAGCCACGAGCCACGAACAACGAGCCACGAACAACGAGCCACGATCGTTGCCACGAGCCGAGGGTTACTCAAGGCGGCCGGTGGGGCCGTCGGATTCCCACTCGATAAACTAGAAGAAAAAAAAGCTTGACAAGGTCTGTCTAAATCTGTAAAATAAATAAGTAAGCTTTTCACTTGGACTCCATTAGCCCCGGAGAAAGAGCACCAAAAGCTTGGTCAGTTAGTTAAATTCAGGGAGGAATCACACAGCATGAAAACTACATTTATGGCCAATGCAGGCAACATCGAACGCAAATGGTTTGTTGTTGATGCTGAAGGCCAGACATTAGGCCGTCTTGCTGCCGAAGTAGCTAAAGTTCTTCGGGGAAAACATAAACCTACTTTTACCCCGCATGTTGATACAGGCGATTATGTAATCGTAGTAAACGCAGCAAAGGTTAAATTAACAGGTAAAAAATTAATCCAGAAAACCTATTTCCATCATTCCGGTTATCCCGGTGGAGCTAAATTCACTCAGGCCGGCCACATGCTCGAAGCACGTCCGGAACGCGTTGTTGAAATGGCAGTTCGCGGTATGCTCCCGAAAAATAAATTGGGTGAACAGATGTATCGTAAACTGAACGTTTATGCAGGTGCTGAACATCCGCATCAGGCTCAGAAACCTGAAGTTTTGAAGTTAAACATTCGCTAATTAATACCGGGAGGAAGATTTCATGGCAGTAGCACAGTACTACGGCACTGGCCGTAGAAAGACATCCGTTGCTAGAGTTCGTCTGGTTCCGGGTCAGGGTAAAATCACAGTCAACAAAAAAGAATTGAACGAATATTTCGGTCGTAAAACACTGGAATTGGTTATTAAACAGCCGCTCGTACTCACAGGCGTAACTGAACAGTACGACGTCATCGCTGACGTTAAGGGTGGCGGCCCGTCCGGCCAGGCCGGCGCAATCCGTCACGGCATCAGCCGTGCCCTTTTGGAAGTCGACGGCGATTTCCGTCAGGCTCTCAAAAAAGCTGGTTTCCTCACACGCGACCCGCGTGAAAAAGAACGCCGTAAATACGGCCTCAAGAAAGCTCGTAAAGCTTCCCAGTTCTCGAAACGTTAATATACTCGTATATTTCCACAAACCTATGCAACAGAAAACCGCATGAACAAGCCGTTCGTGCGGTTTTCTTTTTGGCTGAATATCAATTAACTTTGCATAAATTCGAGTACGTGAGAGGCTGTAATATGCGTACAATATGCGCGTAATATGCAAATTATAGGCGGTTCACGGCCTCGATGAGCTGGGAGAGTGTCTTGTGGGTATAGACGCGGTCGGTGATGTCCTGGGAGCGGTGGCCCAAGATGAGCTGTATGATCTTCTTGTCGACATCGGCGTTGGCCAGGAGCGTCGCGCAGGTGTGCCGGCAGTCGTGGGGCAGGTGGTTCATCGGAGTCAGTACGGGCGATCGCTTCCAGAAGTGGTCGCGCAGCCTGTCATAATTTCCGACAGGTCGGCCGTCGGGGTCGATGACCAGGTACTCGTTTTTCGGGTCGTACATGGCGGCGATGAAGGGCTTGATCTTGTCGGCCAGGGGGATGACCCGGTTCCGGCCGGCCGCCGTCTTCATGCCAGCCCGGAGATAGTTGTCGACCAGGTGTACGTTTTCCGTTCTGGCCCGCAAGAGCTCCGTCGGGCGCAGACCCGTATAGATGTAGATGAGGGCCAGGCGGGCGCCGGCGTCGTCGGTGTGCTGCCACAGCGTCTTGATTTCCGCCGGAGTAAAGGGCTTATGCAGCCGTGACTGCTGCTCTGCCGGCAGGTCGGTCATTTTGGCGTAGTTCGTCACGGCGATCTCCAGGCGGGCGGCGTACTGGTAGAGCTGACTGCAAAACAAGCGGATATTCTTTTTCGTGCTGTAGCCCTTCTGACAACCGTCAATGACACGCTGGATGTCATCGGCCCGCAGGTCGACGAAGACGCGGTCGTGGAGCCGCTCACAGTATTTGTAGGCGGACCGGTAGCCGTTCGGGATGTCTTTATGGACCCGGGTATATTTCCAGTTGCTCCATTTTTGATAGAGGTCGGCAAATGTGATTTTCCGAGCCTCTATGTCATAGGGCTTTTGATTGTAGTCGTTCAGGCAGGACAGCGCTTCTTTGCGTGTTGCAAAATAACCGAGGTACTGATAGAGCTGTTTCCCATCGTCTGACCATCCAGCCGTGATGCGGGCGGCAAAGGGACGTCGGCGTTTACCGCCCATTTTGATTACGGAGCCGTAGCCCGTGGGAAGTTTCATAATAATCGCCTCCATGATGAATAGAAAATTATATATAGCAAACTAATGTTCTTGAAATAGTGCGATAAAAAAGGAATGTGAAGAATATTCATATTCCTTTTTTTATTTATATATGCGTGATAAGGCCATGGCCATGATGATTTATAATAGATTTATGCCTTATATTGTATAAAGTTAGAATGACTTTTCGTATGTCATGACGACCCGGCCATTCTTATACAGGTTCTTGGCATTGGCCCGGACCTCTAAGACCTGGTTGTTCGGGTCCAGGTATAGGAATGATTTGACGGGCGTCGTTTCGATGACGAATACTTTTTCGTCGGCGGTATCATGCTTGCCATTTTCGTAGCTATGGACCCCGTCGAAAAGGTGATCCTGAATGCCGACCTTATGGAAGATGTCCAGGATGCCAGCCGCCCGGGCTTCATCGACGCCGGCCCCCTCGGCGATCTGTTGCACGGCGAGCTTGTGGTGGTCGCTGGCCTTTTCCGGATTGGCTTCCTTTTCGGCCTTATCGCTTGCCTGCTGCACTTTCTGGCTGGCTGTCGGAGCTGGCGGCGGGTCGATGGCCGCACCGACGGCTCCGATGACAAAAACGGCAGCCAGGCATAAAAGTCCGCGTTTCTTCCCATAAGGCGGGGCCAGGAACGGGGCGAATTTTTCCGGATTCTTTTTAGCCAGGATGTACCAGGCGATAATACAGATAATCAATAAACCAACAGCTGCTTGCATACGAGCCCCTTCTTTCTGTGATTAGAATTGCTTCCTAACTTCAATGACTTTTCCTACAATATGGACTAAATTCGTTTCTTCTCCGGTAAACACGCGAGGCGGATAATTGGGATTGGCTGCTTCCAGGATAATCATATGATCCTGTTTCCGGACCCGCTTTAACGTTCCTTCATCTCCGTTTATGGTAACGACTGCCAGCTCCCCGTTCTCGACCTCTGGCTGGATGCGAACGATTGCAATATCCCCGTCGAATATTCCCAGGCCAGTCATGGAATCGCCTTTACAATGAAAGGCCCTTACGTCTCCATGGGTACAATCATCAATATATACATACCCGTCAAGATATTCATAAGCGAAACCATTTGGGCCACAGGTTACCGTACCAATAATCGGGATTTTCCGGGCTTCAGCTGGCGGGGCTATTTCATTGGATAAGGGATAATCAGACATTCCCATGATATAGTCAGCCGATACATGGAACAGGTGGGATAATTCATTCAACTTCCTTACAGGACGGCTTTCGCCCGTCTCATATTTGACGTAAGCGGTCCGGCTGATCCCCAGCTTTTGGGCAACTTCACCTTGTGATAGCTTTTCCCTTTCTCTTAGTTTTCTCAGTCTTATCGCTGTCGTGTTCATCTTCTTCACTCCCTGTCTATGTATATATTATATGTGAAAAACATTCACTTGAAAACATGTGAATAAAAGTTACAAAAAGCTATTGACATGTGAGCAAAAGTTGTGTAAAATACAGTTATGAAGTGAAGGAACTTCACAGGGAGGTGAAACAATGAACCGTTTGAAAGAGCTTAGAATGAAACGGAATTGGACTCAAGAACAACTCGCTGAAAAAGTGGGAGTAACCCGTACAGCGGTGGTGAAGTGGGAAACAGGAAAAGCCTACCCCACAACGGAAAAGCTGATTGAGCTGGCCCGTATCTTTAAATGTCGAGTCGACAATTTATTGCGCGACAAAGTGTGAAGTTAAATAACAGGAGGCAAAAAGATGACAAATAAAGACGTACAGGAAGCGGCAAACACGATCATTCGGTATTGCCGGGAATATTCCAAAGAAAAAAGCGCTTGTGTTGATTGTGTGGTTAAAGATTTCTGTAATGGAGTTGCCGCAAGAAAGGCTCCGAGCGAATTACTGACATATATCGACGATGATGTCATGAAAACGCGCAAAATCGAAGCGCTGAGCAATCTGGCCGACGCATTGCGTCAAGGTGAAACCGATGTAGCCTTTACGCTGCTGACGGCTAACGTGGTCCTTATCATGAAAGCCCCGGGATTCAAACGCATCGTTACCGTTTCTGACGACATTAACACGATGCTGATGGAAGTCTTGCAGGCGGTCAATGATTGGAAGTGATACAGATGAAAATCACTGTAAAGGAAGCGGCCCGCGTCTTAGAACGTAGCGAACAGTTCGTTCGCATCGGGCTACAGCGAAAGCTGTTACCATTCGGGTTCGCGATGAAACGCAGCGGGGCCCGGAAATTCGACTATTTCATCAATCCCAGCCAGTTCGCCGCCTACTGCGGCGTGACGCTGGCCGATCTGGAAGGGAGGTTAAAAACATGAAAACGATGAAGATTTACGACGAACCAAAGCTGAAGCGCATCCCAAAGCGCGGCCCTCTGTTCGGGGCTAAGAGCTTCATGGCCATGGCCGTGCTGGCCTGCGGCATCGGGCTTTACACCGGCCTGGGCATGGCGGGCGACCGCGTACAGGCCGACGACGTGCAGGTCGTGACGGTCGAACCCGGCGAAACGGTATGGGATGTTGCCCGGCCGATTGCCGACGCCGAAGGGCTCGACATTCGGGAAATCGTGTACCAAATCCAGGTGAACAACAACTTGGACCAGGATTGCACGGTAAGGCCCGGCCAGCAGCTTGTCATTCGCTTCTAAACTCATTGTATTTTATGAGGAGGTGGAAACCATGAGAGATAAGTTCACAGAATGGCTGGGTCATTCCCGCCACGTGGCCGGAATGACCCAGGAAGAAGCGGCCGAACGCATCGGCATCGCCCGGCGCACGCTGGCCGGCTATGAAGCCGGCAGTACCCCCGACGATGACGTCGTGGCCTGTATCGTGCAGGTGTACGACGATTACAAACTGGGTTATGCCTACCTGGTAGAGCGTACTATGACAGGGAAGCTCATCCTGCCGGACATTCAGACTGTCGGGGTTGCCAGCGGGGCGATTACCCTGCACATACAGTTGGGAAAGATGGAACGGGCTTATGAAAAGCTCGAAACCATCTGCGCCGACGACATCATCAGCCGGGAAGAACTGCCGAGTTACTGCCGGTGTATGAATGAGCTCGACAACCTCATCGCCGCCGCCGTCGGGATGAAGATCACCGACATCCGGCCACAAAAAAAGAGCCCCACGGCAACGCCGCGAGGCTCCAAACCCAGGAAGGTTTGAAAAAAGATGACACTTATATTATAGCATTTTTTCGGAGGGTTGAAAATGAAAAAAGAAGACATGATTGAACAGAAATTAGAAGAACTACATAAGGTGACAGAAGGAACTGATTGCAAGCTGATTATCATGACAGCCCACGAGGATAGCCATAAGGCTACCGTCCTGTTGAATGGGAATGCCATGGATTTGGTTAACATGATGGCATCCCTTCTTGAAAAAATCGCCATCGATACCGGGTGCAGCCGGGAAGAATTGCTCATCGCCCTTTTGATGGGAGGTGACCATCATGGATGCTAAATTAATCATGACCGTCCAGGACGGCACGAACCGCGACGCCTGGCTGAAACTTCGCACGATGGGAATCGGGGGCAGCGATGCCGGCACAATCGTCGGCGACAACCCTTGGAAGAGCCCATACGCCTTGTGGCTCGAAAAGACGGGCCAGCTGGTGCCGGAAGACATCAGCGGCACAGACCCGGTCTACTGGGGCACGACCCTGGAAGACATCGTCGCCAAGGAATTCACCAAGCGCACGGGTAAGCGGGTCCGCCGCTGCGGCACGATGCAGAGTAACGACGTGCCGTGGATGCTGGCCAACGTCGACCGCCTGGTCATCGGCGAAAAAGCGGGCCTGGAATGCAAGACGACCAACGCATTCAATATCAATGCCTGGCAGGACGACGGCCTGCCGAACGCGTATTACTGGCAGTGCCAGCACTACATGATGGTCACGGGGCTTCCAACATGGTACATCGCCGTGCTCATTGGTGGGCAGCATTACGATTATAAATGCATACCCCGGAATGACGATGACATCGATTACCTGGCTCAAAAGGAAGAAGAATTCTGGGATAGGGTGCAGACGATGACGCCTCCCCCCATCGATGGGAGCCGCTCGACGACGGAGTCCATCCAAGACCAATACCCCGGCGGCCAGACCGAGCCGGTCGAGCTTCCCCAGGAAGCGGCCGAAGCCCTGGCCCTCATCGACAACGCCAAGGCCGAACGGAAACGGCTTGATGACGTCATAATGACCAATGAGAACATCATCAAGTGCCTCATGGGGGACGATGAGATCGCCACCATCGGCGACCGGAAGGTAACCTGGAAGAACCAGAAAGGCCGCATCACGGTCGACACGAAGAAGTTAAAGAAGGAATTCCCGGACGTCTACGAAGCCTGCATGAAGCAGGGCAAGCCGACACGGCGGTTCCTGGTATAGATAGAAAGGAGTAACGAAAATGGCAACTACAAAAGGAGGCCTGGCCGCTGCCAAAAAAGCGGCCCCGGCAGCAGCATCGCCGATGAAGAACATGCAGGATCTGATTATTTCTATGAAGAGCCAGATTGAAGCAGCGCTTCCGTCAGTCATCACGGGTGAACGGTTCGCCCGCATGGTCCTGACGGCCATGAGTAACACGCCGAAGCTGGCCTCCTGCACGCCCAAATCTTTCCTGGGCGCTATGATGCAGGCGGCACAGCTCGGGCTTGAACCGAACACGCCGCTTGGAGAAGCGTACCTCATTCCTTTCATGAACCATGGGACGCTCGAATGTCAATTCCAAATCGGCTACAAGGGTATGATTTCCCTGGCCCATCGCAGTGGTCTGTATGTACAGGCTCATGAGGTCCACGAAAACGACGAATTCGATGTTGAATACGGCTTAGATCCGAAGCTGGTCCATAAACCCGTATTCAAGGACCGTGGGGCCGTCGTCGCCTACTATGGCGTATGGAAAGACAAAGACGGGAATTTCGGGTTCGAGGTCATGAACAAAGAGGACGTGGAAGCCCACGCAAAGAAATATAGCCAAAGCTACGGTAAAGGATTTTCGCCGTGGAAAACAAACTTTGATGAGATGGCCAAGAAGACCGTCATCAAAAAGGCGCTGAAATACGCGCCACTGACGACGGAATTCATCCGCGGCGTCACGGCCGACGGGACCATCAAGACGGCCATCAGCCAGAACATGGCTGATGTGAAGGACGAAACAGACTACACCGATATCGAGGCCGAACCGGTTCCCGACAACGTCGACACGGCCACGGGGGAAGTCAAAACCAACAAGACGACGCAGGAAAAACAGGACGATGCCATCCTTGAAGCATCGCTCGATATGTAAAAAGAACGATGGGCCAACGGGTAAAGCCGCTGGCCCACATATGAGGTAACTATGAGCACAGAAAATAAACGTTTCTATTGGATTAAGCTACGAGAAAACTTCTTCCAGCAGGAAACCATAGACTGGCTAATGGAACAGGAAAACGGGAGTGCTTATATTGTCCTATATCTTAAAATGTGCTTGCTGACGGCGAATACCTCCGGAGAGCTCATCAGAACCATTGGAAATATGACGATCCCTTACGAGCCGAAAAAAATTTCCCAGAAAACAGGCTTTGACATTGACACGGTGAACGTCGCATTATCCCTTTTCAAGCATTTAGGACTTATCGAAGAAACACAGGAAGGAATACCCGTCATGCCAGAAGTCAAGAATATGGTTGGCAGCGAATCAGAATCAGCTGCACGAGTCCGCAAGTATCGCAAGAAGAAAAAGGCGTTACAAAGTAACACCGATGTAACAAATAAGGCGTTACAAAGTAACGTAGAGATTAGAGATAAGAGTATAGAGTATAGAGATAAGAGTAAAGAGAATAGAGAGGAGAAAGTAGAAAGTAGAAAGAAAGAAACGGGAACATCCGACGACGGCTTGAAAGACGTCATCACTGCTTACAGAAAAAACATCTACCCCATGCCTGGGGAGATGGATCTAGAAAAGCTCAAAGCACTGGTCGACGATTTTGGCAGCGACACCGTCATAAAGGCCATTGATAGGGCTGTCACTCGGAATAAAAGAAGTTTGGCATACATTCACGGCATCCTGAAACGCTGGCAGGCTGATGGTTATGATGATGAAAACACGAAGGCGCAGCCAGCTTCCAGGAATAGCAAGAAAGCCGCGATTGATACCGTGAACCGTCTGATGGCAGAATACCAAGCCCAGGAACAGAAAGGAGAGACGAAAGATGACAACGGAAGTATCGACCCTGCGAGCGATTGGTCTTTTGCAACTGGCGTACAAAAATGATCTCCCGGAGGAACGGCTGCGTTTCTACGTAGAGATGTTAAAAGACATCCCGACGCCGGCCTTGTCGGCCGGGGTCAAATACTGCATCAATCACTGTGATTTTCTTCCGACAATCTCCGAAATCCGGAGAGCGTCGGAAAAAGCGGCCAAACTGGCTATGGGAACCAAGCCCATCGACAGCGCCACGGCCTGGGGCAAGGTTCAGAAGGCCATCGCCGCCGTCGGCTATACCGGCGTGCCGACATTCGATGACCCGGTGACGCAGCGCGTCGTCGAACGGTTCGGCTGGAAAGAAATCTGCCAGACGCCGACCGATGACACGGCCATCCTGCGGGCCCAGTTCCGTAAAGCCTACGAATCGGAAGCGGCTCATGTGGCCGAGGTGAAGGAATTCGCCGCGTCCGGCGTCCCGGTCAACCAGAAGTATCTGGCCGATGCCGGTCTGGCCGGCGTGAAAGAATTGACCAGCGAAGTAGCCGCCCGGCTGAAGATGCCGGAATGATGGCAGAAAAGGAGAGAGAATCATGAGTATTTTAGAAAGCGTCGCGCAAGGGCTCGGCGTAGAAATCAATAAGCAGTTCCAGGTCTATGACCAGGAAGGAAACCATGTGGCCGCCGCTGTCTTCAAAATGGATCGCAGCGGATGCCAGCTCCTGGTGACTCCCAAGTCCGAGGCCTGCATCGACCCGGATACCGTATTAGGCGGCCTCATCAGCGGGAACCTCGTCCCGAAGACAAGGATGCTGTATCATTGCCCGTTTTGCAGAAGCCAGAAAGCCTTGGTGCAGCGGATGCGGTTCACTAGGGGGGGACAAATACAGATCATGTATACCGTGTACTGCCCAGATTGCCAGGCACACGGCCCGCTTGCGGAATCCGAGGACGCAGCCGCTGATGGCTGGAATGAATAGGAGCGTGGAAGAAATGACTTGTAATGTGGTTTGGCTGCGACAGGCCCTGGCGGAATACCAGAGCCGTTTGAACAACGTCCTCTTAGTGACGGCTGCGGAAATCCCAGCGCTGGAATGGCGACGGGACAACGGGCAATACATCCCTAAGGCCCAGTTCATGGCATTCGACGGGACGAAATATATTGTTGTCGACAACCGGCAAGGGCAGTTTGAAAAAGAAACCAAGGAAACGCTGCATGACTGCCTGCATTGGTTGCTGGCGTAGGAAACCCGGAAAGGATAGAGAAAGATGGAAATTAAAATCGACATGAATGGCAGTGACGTCGAGCTGGCGACATTTTTACATAGTCTTACGATAATCATAGCCAGAAAGAAGAAATGCCCGTTAAAACGGCAAATACGAAGAAAAAGGGCCGCCCGAAGAAAGTAGTGAAGGCGGACCCGGGACCAGCCCCGACGGATGACATCCTGGATGATCCGGAAATGGCCGACATCGGAGCACACATTTTCGGAGAGGATGGTCAGAATGAATGATATTTCACGGGCCATGGAAAAGAAACGGGCCGAAAAAGCCAAGCACCGCTATGAAGTCGGTGCCGAAAGCGGGGCGGACTGGGGGCTGACCCTCATCTACCAGGCCCTGCATGACAAGTACGGCTTTGGCCGCAATCGATTCGCCAAACTCAACGCCGCCTGGGAGCACCTGGACTCGAAAGAACACGGGTTCTCCATCCGCTGGCGGGATGAGCTGTGCGACCATTTCGGGTTCGACCGCTTTCTCAATGAGCGTGACGCTCAGCGCCTGGAACGGCTCATCACAGGCAAGACGAAGGACTGGCGCCTGCGGAAATACGTGACGGACCACGTGGCCGCCTCGGTCATCGTGACGCTGCACTCACTACGCCACGACTTCAACTGGGGCGCGAAGCGCTTGCAGGATCTACAGCAGTACATCCACGACAACATCGACGCCGTCCTAAAGAGCAAGGTCCCTATCTGGGAATTCATGAAATGCCTGCACGTTGAATGCGGGATTGATTACCCGGCCCTTACGGCCTATGAAAAACAGTTTGGACCGGTCGATATTTACCGCGGGAACCGCGGAGAAAGGTAGAAGAAGATGACAGAAAAAGATATTTATTTCGACGCCTCCGGGCGTCCGCTTTTCCCGAAAGGCTTTGACTTTAAAAAGGCGGAACGCGTCATGGGGAATTACATGAGGCACTTCTCAAACTCACACTTTACCTTTGCCGAGGTCGCATCCTTCCTGATTCTTGCAGGCACAGGATACGACGGCGGCATGTCGTCTAATCATCTGTGCTTTGTGCTGGGTGTAGACGGTGGCGACCGGGCCACGCTCAAACGGTGGGAAGCGAGGGTTAAGCCATGAAGTTTGGAAAATTTACGCCGTGGAACGAATTGGCGAAAACCTCTGAATTCCACTTTAGGAATGGCTACGGGGGCATAGTCATTCGCGGCCCGCAAGGGCTGTATGAACTGGAGGTAATCAAACGAAACCGTCTTTACCCTCGGTACTGGGACGTCACGTATGACACACCGATTACAAGCGACGTCCTGGGAAACCTGGAATACAACGACGTCGTGAAGGCGCTGGAAGACATCAGCCACCTGGCCGATGACTACGATTTGCTTCATAAAAGCTTTGTAGATCATGACGGAAACGTTGTGTTCGTGGATTAAGGAGGGACTCTAGTGTACAACAAAGTAATCATCGAAATAACACCCGATGCATATACGAAGACCTTATATAAAAACGACGGGACTGTGGCCGAATCCGTCACGATGAAACGCAAAAACGGCCTACTGACCAGCGATAAATTATGGGATGACGTCTTTTGGGACGAAGAAGCCAACGACATCCAATTTGACTATGAAGACCTTTACGACGCACTGAATAGTGACGACATCTTCGACATCCAAAAAGCGCTCTATGAATTGGCTTATCTTTAAACGATTAAGGAGGAAAAGTGATGAAAGATTATATCGAACGAATGAAAAAGGAACGACAGGAACTCGCAGATAAGCAGGAAAAATTGATGAAATTCTTACGCGTACATTCCGCCCAGCTTGACAAAACAGAATGGTATTTGATGAGTTCGCAGTCAAGTGCGATGGGTAACTATATCCGTATTCTCGATGCTCGTATTACGCATGCTGAGCTAAAAGAAAATCAGAGCGGGATGGATTAAGGAGGAAAATATGCAGCCTACTGATAAATGGAACTACTATCTCGACGATGACGATATCACCTGCATGGACTTCTTTGACTCCAAGGAAGCCGCACTCAAAGCTGGGATGGAAGAAGCGAAACGCGAAAGGGCCGACACCATTACCGTTGGCAGGGTAGAAGAATTTGTCCCGGACGTCAGTATATATACGAGCTATCTCGTAGTAGATTTGCAGAACCAGGCTTACGACGACGCCGGGGAATATGCAGAAACCTGGCTGGACGACGTTACTGACAAGGATTTTGATGACCTGGGGAACATTTTAGATGCAGCCTTTACGCACTGGCTCGACCGGCATCCGGAGTATAAACCCGATTTTTACACGCTTACGGATATGGAAACGTTCAATAAAGGAGGTGATCCGATTGAATAAAGTACAGCTCATGGGCAACCTGGCCCGCGACCCGAAAGTCAGCGTGACCCGGACCGGCAAGACCATTGTCCGGATGACGGTGGCCTGCTCAGAAACATACAAGGGGAGGGACGGCCAGGCGAAAGAAATGACGTCGTTCGTTCCGGTGACCTGCTGGCCGCCGTCGTCAGATTCAGCGCAAGACCTCTTGAAAGGCGACCGTGTCGTCGTCCTGGGGCGGTTCACGACGAACTCTTACGAAAAGGACGGAACCAAGCACTATTACAGCGAAGTCACGGCGGACTACGTCGGGACTGTGCCGAAAGCCGCTAAAGCCGCCGCGCCGGGCGAATCCTTTGAAGACATGGGAAATACCGCGGAAGACGAAGAGATTCCGTTCTAGGAGGCGCCTATGGTTTATAAATTCATAGTCGACGGCCGTCCGGTGACCAAGAAAAACAGCATGACCAAGACCCGCTATGGGCTCATCCAGTCCAAACAATACAGGGACTATGAGAAGGCGGCCCTGTGTCAGCTGATGACTCAGAAACCACGCGGATTCCGCACGATTGCTTGCGCGGCCCGGATGAACGTCGAATACTACATGCCGAACCGCAAGGGCTGGCCAGACCTGTTCGGTCTGGTCCAGGCGACGGCCGACATTTTAGAGAAAGCCGGCATCGTAGAGGACGACGGATATATCGCCGATGTGGCCTACAGCTGCATCGCAGGCGTCGACCCGGTATGGCCGCGCGCCGAAATCAAAGTCATCCCCATGCCGGACGACAAACTCAACGAACTACATCCCAAGCTTAGAAAAAAGTCAAAAAATGATTGGTGACAATAAGGTATTGGAGGAACCAGAAATGAATAAAACCGATATGATTACCGCTGTTGCAGGAAAAGCCTGCATGACTAAGAAAAATGCTGAAAAAGCAATCAATGCTGTATTCGAAGTTATCAGCGACAGTCTCGCCCAGGGCGATAAAGTCCAAATTATTGGCTTTGGCACCTTTGAAGTCCGCCAGCGTAAAGCCCGCGAAGGCCGCAACCCGCGAACTAACGAACCGATTCAGATTGAAGCTTCCAAGACCCCGGCTTTCAAGGCGGGCAAGCAGCTCAAAGAGTTGGTCAACGGGAAATAAAAGGCGTCATGGGCAGATGCTACTATTGCCACCGGAACCTTGCCGGGCGCCGCATCCACTATGTGGTGACACCGGCTGGGAACCTGGCCCCGGTCTGTGCCGATGACCGGGAATGTAAACCAAAAGGCATCCCATGCTACGGACATAAGCCCAGGCTTCGACGTTCACCACGGACGCGGGCATTGAAGCGGAATCAAGGAGGAGAATGAAATGATTGATGACAAGACGGCCAAGATGGCCATAAACACGATTTCTAAATACTGTGATCAACGTTGCGGTTGTTCACAATGCGCTATCAGAAATGCGTGTAGAGATATGTATAGATCGGATGAATATTATACTATTTCTGGAATTACAACCTATTATGAAGAAGGGTATTTTAAGAGATGCATGATTCGCCCTCCGAAGTTCGACGTCACGCAGAAAGACAGCGCAGATTTTCGGAAGTACATCGATGAAATCTTTTTGCGGGAGGCGGAAAAATACGGCCTCCCGATGAACACGGCCAACTCGATAAAATGGTCCGCAAACGGGGAAATTAAGGTCACATTCGTCGACGATGACAACAAGATAAATTACATTGGCGTGGCGAAATGCCACCCGGACGACGCTTTCAATCCGGAAATAGGCATCAAACTGGCCATCGAAAGAGCGGCCCAGGCGATGCATGCGCCGTTCGTTCCGGCAGAAGGCGAAACTTATTATTACGTTGATGACGAGAATCTCGTATACAGCACTATTAACCACAATACCAACAAAGACGCCTTGAACATCGCAGTTGGTAACTGCTTCAAGAAGCATAAACAGGCGCAAGCTAATGTAGACGCTATCATGAAACGAATTGAAAAAGTCACGAAGTTGCTGGAAAAATTACGAGATCAAGGGGATGAATGACATGGGCCATTACAAGCAAACGTCGAGCAAAGATAGGAGGTGCGTATTTTGAAAAAAAATAAACTTGTACGACCTATTCTAAAGTGGGTAGGCGGAAAACGACAACTTTTGGAAGAAATAGAGAAAAGACTACCAAAAAGAATTTCCTATTATGTCGAGCCGTTTGTTGGAGGAGGAGCGGTCTTATTTGACAGGCAGCCTCAATATGTACGAATCAACGATTATAACAAAGAGCTGATTAATGTATATAGGGTAGTCAGAGACAACCCAGATGCTTTAATAGCAGAACTCAAGAATCACGAAAAGAAAAATGACGAATCTGGTAGCGAATGGTTCTACTTTGTTCGAGGTATAGATAGAACGCCCGAGTTTGAAAATTTGTCAGATGTCAAGCGTGCTGCACGCATTATTTACCTAAACAAGACTTGTTACAACGGACTTTTTCGTGTGAATTCTGCTGGACAGCTTAATGTTCCATATGGTCGATATAAACATCCTAATATTGTCAACGAAGTTGGCATTCGTGCACTGCATGGATATTTTTGCAATGCAAATATCGAAATGCGCGAGGGTGATTTTGCGGATTGCTTAATAGACCTACCTAAAGGGGCATTTGTGTATTTAGACCCGCCATATATGCCTATTACTGCAACCTCTGCATTTACTGGCTATACGCAAGGCGGTTTCGGATACGATGAGCAAGTACGCTTACGTGATGAATGTGTCAAATTGCGTGAGCAGGGCATACATTTCTTGCAATCAAATAGTGACTGCGAAGAGATTCGAGAGCTATACAAGAGTTTCAAAATTGAAACAGTAGATGCAAAACGCTCTATTAACTCCCGTGGTGACAGACGTGGCACAGTGAAGGAGGTGTTAATTAGTGACTGAGACAATTAGCAAAACAGATAATGCCTGGTTGAAGCTTTTCGAAAAATATCCTATTGAAGAGCAGACGAAAAACGGAGGCCTTTTTGAGATTCAAGCGGATGCAATAAAAGAATTCAGAGAGCCTCGGTTGATGACGAAGTTTGATACTGTCGAATCAGTAGCAATGGTCCTATGTCAAGTTTGAGTACAAATTAAATTGAGGTTTCCCCGGAACCGGAGAAAGTGAGTGATGCAGAGCAATGACCGAACGAGAAGCGCAGATCTTGATTGCAGACCAGCTTGGCCTCAGTGTAGTCTCCATCCCGAACGTCAGCGTACCGATTGGCGGCTGGAATTGGTATGAAGCCGATTTGATTTATTTTCGGCCGAAAAGCGGATATTTGACCGAAGTGGAAATAAAGCTTGACTATCAAGATTTTGTTCATGATTTTGAGAAAAAACACTATCATGACGACCGGGATGTCAAGTATTTCTACTATGCGTTCAGCCACGAGCTATGGGAAAGCCGAAAGACTGATATTTTAAATGTACTGGCCGATAAGAATCCGGATGCCGGTATCATGACGATTCCCACGCCTGCGTTTCCGAACCTTATTATTCGGCGTGCCAGGCCGAGAAAGGGCGTCGATAGATTGACGCCGGAACGGCAAATGAAGTACATGCGCATCGGAGCCTATAAGTGGTGGAAGAGACATTCGGAAGAAGTCATTAGAAGATGCATTGAAAATGAATACAGGAAGGTGACGAGAAATGCGATGGGTAGATGCAAATAAACAGCTTCCGATTCCGAAGCAGCGGGTGCTGGTAGCGATGCACGCCGGCACGAAGTGGGAATTTAAAGCCGTCGGGATGTTTTACTACGACCATTGGCTCGTAGACGGGGAAGCCCGTATTATTCCGATGTTTGAAGTAGATTATTGGGCGCCGATAGCCTCGACGCCGAAGCGATAAGGAGGAACTAACATGACGATTATCATTGCAGGAATCTTTGTACTGGTTGGAATTGCGTTGGCCATTTATTTTATAGGCGGCGAACCGTCTGTCCCTATTAAATTACGCGCCATACTTTCCGTGAGCTCTTTGGCGTTATTCCTGGGGCTTTCCGCAGCAGTTGCCTTTGGATACCCTCAGTATAAAGTGTGGGAGCAGAGCAAAGCCGGTGAAGCAGCGCTTGCGAAAGCGACCCAGGATCGACAGATAAAGGTACAGGAAGCCGAAGCGGAACAGGAAGCCGCCAGCAAGCAGGCCGAAGCAAACCGCATCTTAGGTGAAAGTATCCGGCAGTATCCGGAATCGATGGAACAGAAATGGGTCGAAGCCATTGAAAAAACATCGAACCAGGTTATCTATCTGCCGACCGAAGCCTCCGTGCCAATTACAGAAAGTGCTCGCATGGCTCAAAAAGCCACGGCTGGGAAATAGGAGCGTGATAGGATGACGAAACGAACGGTATGGCTGGGGCTCATCGTTTACGCCGTCGTATGCATGGCGGCCTTTGTGACGATGCTCGTCATGATCTTTAAATAGGGCGGTGAGGCTATGGAGAACTGGTACAAACCAGGGCCGGTACATTCTCACCAGATGACGGATGAAGAGCGCAAGCACTACGCACCGAAAAGGAAGAAAGCCAGTGACACGCGCTCTGAGTCTGAGATTGAGACTTACCAGGCCGACACGATATTCAAGATCCGGAAGCGGATGCATTACACCTGCAAGAAGATTCGCGGGAGGAGGCGGTAAGAAGATGCGGGACATTGTAAAATATTCGTTCTATGGGGCCTGCCTGACGTTTTGGGCGGTCCTCGCGATGACTTTATTATGTGCAAACCGATAGGAGGCTTATAACGGACATGGGGCGCAAAAACAGACGGCGGAGACGAAAACCGCCATTGATGCCCTGGAGCCGGGAGCCGGAACTAAATCATGGGACCCTCGTCCCACACCGGAGCCGCTGCGCGTTTTGCGGGCGGCCCCTTCCTCGTTCCGGCTGGCATTGGTTCCAGGACGAATTCGGGCAAAGGGTCCGGAAGTGCAACGACGAACGAAGCTGTATGAGGAGCCGGAAACAGGCCGCCGAGGAGTCTTTTAGGCGGGCCATTCGGCGCAATGCTTATCACAAGGGCAGCTATTGGATGAAGGAGGACTGGGAAAATGGAAACGAATGATCGCATTGAGCAGGTCAAGGGCCTGCTGCACCGCTATCACCGGACGGCGGTATATATCAAGAACCTCAAAGAGGAGATCGCTGACAAGAAAGCTCAGATAGAAGCCATGCCGGCGCCCAAAGTGCCTGGCTATTCGCCAACCCCGGGAGGCGGGGCGAATAATCTGAGCCCCGAGGAACGGGCCTATTTCGCCAATGAGCGGGCCTTAGAGCGCATTACGGAATTACAGTGCCGCATCAACGAACTGGAGCCGATTCTGCTGCGTGTCGACCGGACACTCGACGCCCTGACCGTTACCGACCGTAATATCATCGTGAGCCGCTGCATCAATCACTACCCCTGGAACATGACGGCCCGGACGGCCCACTGCTCCCCGAGTTACTGCCGCCGGCGCATCGACCACATCCTCAGCCTGATGGCGGACATGATGCTGGGGCCTGGCGATATCCCCATCCCCATGGAGTTATTCACGCAGGATACACAATGATTGTGGATAACTTAAAAGCTGTAGCACATTCGTAACACTTTTGTAGCACATTCGTAGCACCACATGACAAGCTTTGCGTGCTATAATGACAGTATCGGGGACGGGGACCAGATGCCGCCGTTCGGTCATTGCGCGGTATCAGTCCCGTCTCTACAATGTGCGCTTTGTTCTTAGTGATAGGCAATCTAACAGCGCACAACATGGACGTGGCCGGGTGTACAATAGTAGTGTGTGTCTGTCGCGCTGAACAGGCATACCCCCGGAATCGTCCTACCTGGGATAGTTGGTTGTTGGGTATGTCCGCCATGGGGCCTCCAGGCATCGAGGGTTCGAGTCCTTCCTATCCCCAAATATGAATAGAGAGAGTCGTCTGTTGTGACGGCTCTTTTTTTATACAAGAAAAAGTATACAACGAGTATATAATTAAACGGCTTATTTTAGCCTGAAAGGGGGGTGATTCTATGGCAACAACCACATCGGATATTCAGAAGCGCATCAACCGGACAACGGGCGTCAACCGCCGTAAAGTGAACACGACGTCGCGCCGCCGGGCAATCCGTAACACCTATCGTAGAAAATCGAACGGCGGACAGGGAGGCTAAGCAGTATGTTTGAGGTTGCACGAACGGCGAGTAAATTGACAAATAAAGTATTGGTAGGGTTATCCGGCGGGAAAGACAGTGTCGCCACGCTCGACGTCTGTGCCCGCTTCTTTCCGGTCGTGCAGCCTTATTTCATGTATATCGTGAAGGGACTGGAGTTCCAGGAGCGGACCTTGAGATATTACGAAAAGCGGTACGACGTCCCTATCATCCGCATCCCTCACTTCATGCTGAGTGACTTCATGCGTGATGGCTCGTTCCGCATGCCAGATTATACCGTCCCCAAGATAAAGACCAAGGACATTTACGCATACTTGAGGAACCGCACGGGGATCTATTGGATTGCCGGCGGCGAACGCATGGCCGACAGCATCGTCCGCAATGCGATGATGAAGCGAAGCGGCGCCATAGACCGCAAGCGTGGGCGCATCTACCCATTGGCTTACTGGAATAAGGCGCAGGTACTCAGCTATGTGAAAATGCGCCATTTGCCGTTATCCCTGGAGAACCGGGTACTCGGCTTTTCCTTCCGGGGCCTGCAAGGCAGGGAACTGTATAAAATAAAGCAGGCGTTCCCCTCGGATTATGAAAAAATCCGCCGTGTCTTCCCTTTGATAGAAGCGGCGGTCGTGAGGTATGAGCATTATGGCAAATAAGAAACAAATGGAAGCATACGAAATCAAGAAGATCAAGCGCAGCCAAATCAAACTGGCGGCCTATAACCCGCGGACGATTACCGACGAAGCCCGGAAGCGGCTCAAGAAAGGGCTGAAAAAGTTCGGCCTGGTGCAGCCGCTCGTCTGGAATGAAACGACGGGCGTCCTGGTTAGCGGCCATCAACGGCTGTCTATCCTGGATGAAACGTATAAATATCCGGATAACGATTATACCCTGACCGTGTCGGTCGTTCATCTTTCAGAAAAAGACGAAAAGATCTTGAACGTTCAGCTGAACAACCAGTCGATGATGGGTGAATTCGACTATGACGCCCTGCGTGACATGCAGTTCGAGGCGCCCGACCTGGACCAGCTCGGCTTTTCTGACAGCGACCTGGATATCGTATTCGGGGAAAACGGCGGGGAAATCGGGAAATTGGTAGCCGACAGTGAGGAAGCGGAAGAGACGAAAGACAAGCTCGACGAAATCAAAGACGAACGCAAGCAGATGAATAAACAAAAAGACGCCGAAAACTCAGCGTCTTTTTATTTTACGGTCATCTGCGAGGATGAAGCCCAGCGAACGGCCCTCATGAAGAAAATGGGCGTACCCATTTATGAGGAATTCGTCACGGCAGACAAGCTCAAAAAACTTTAGTCAAGCGTCACGATGCCCATCTCCTCCCACAGCTGATAGAGGATGTCTTCCGTGCAGGGAACATCACAGACGATGGGCTCGATGAGATGGTCATCCACCTCGAACAGATGTAATTTGCCTTTGACTTTGAAGGGCACAATGGGGCGCAGGTTGCGCAGATGCCAGCTATAACCTTTTTGCCCTTTGTCGATGCCATAGAGCTCGACGATACAAAGCGCGTAGCCCCGGGGGAATAGCGGGCCGTCGTTGTACTGGCTGCTACAAATCAGCAGATCGCCCCGGTAGGGCGTCTGCCAGGATCTAAATTCATCGGTCTTGTCGCCACAGGCAATGTCGACGGCGTAAAAAGGGTGTAGCGATAACGCTTTCATGGCTGGCCCCCTTTCTTGGCAGCGTTGACCTCGGCGTAGATAAATCGTTTTATTTCGCCGGAGACCGTGGCGCCTTTTGATTTACAAAGAGCCGCGAACGCCTCTTTGACGCTCTTGTCTATTTTTAGATTAATCAGAACTTTTTCGGCCATAGTATCACCTCGCTATGAAATTTGTACACACTATTATTATATCATAATTAAAGAAAAAGTAAAGAAAAATAATACATAGTAAGGAGGGGCTGCTATGGCTGACAAGGCTTGGAACCGGCTTCCCGGCGAGACCGATAAAGCGTACCAGGCGTTCAAGGTATTCCTGGAGCTGGAAGACCGAACAATGGCGAATGTGGCGCGCAAAACGGGAAAGAAAACCATCGCCGCCATCAAGATCTGGAAAAAGAAATACAACTGGATAGAGCGGTCCGAAGCCTATGATTCGTACCAATTCAACTTGGAAATGGAAGAACTGGCTAGGGAGCGTCTCAAGGTGGTGCAGCGCCATTTACAGATTACCAAATTTGCAGAGGGCCGCATCCTGAAAGTCTTGCAGAATAAAGACATCAGCGATGAAGAGTACGACACGCTCATGAATTACCTGTTACAGCTCATGAAATACGAACGACTTTGCGTAGGCGCCCCGACGGAATCGACCAACGTCGAGATGCACCACGACGGAGCCGTTTCAGCCACGGCGGTGCAGGTCTATTTGCCCGATAACGGGCGGGATGGTGACAAGAAATGATTATCAAACCACAGCCAGGGCCACAGGAAACCTTTCTTTCCTGCCCCGCAGACATTGCGATATATGGCGGCGCCGCCGGCGGTGGCAAAACGTACGCGTTATTGATGGAATGTTTGCGCCATGTGGACAATCCCAATTTCGGGGCCGTCATCTTCCGTAAACAGGCGACACAGATCACCACTGAAGGTGGGCTATACGATACGGCTTTAGCTATTTACTATCCTTTGGGAGCGGTATTCAAGAAAGTGCCGGCACTCATGTGCACCTTCCCCAGCGGGGCGAAAATCTCGTTCCGCCATCTGCAGTACGAAAAAGACGTTCTCGGCTGGCAGGGGTCACAGATACCGCTTATCGCCTTTGATGAGCTGACCCATTTCAGCGAGAGCCAGTTTTTCTACATGCTGTCCCGTAACCGGACGACGTGCGGGGTACGGCCCTACATTCGGGCGACGTGCAACCCGGACGCCGATTCCTGGGTCGCTGACTTCATTTCCTGGTGGATTGACCCGGATACGGGCTACCCCATACAGGAACGGTCTGGCAAGATTCGTTATTTCGTCCGCATCAGCGGGGAAATCATCTGGAACGATGACCGCAAGGCCCTGGAAGACAAATACGGGAAAGACGCGGTAAAGAGCGTATCGTTCATCGCCTCATCCATCAAAGACAACAAGGTACTGCTGAAGGCGAACCCGGAATACCTGGCCAGCCTCAACGCTCTTCCAGAAGTCGAAAAGGAACGGCTTTTATACGGTAACTGGAAGATACGGCCATCCGGCGGCATGTATTTCAAGCGGGAACAGACGAAGATCGTCAAGACGATTCCCGATAAAATCGTCGCCATTGCCCGCGCCTGGGACTTGGCGGCAACGGAAATCACGCCGAACAGCAAGGACCCGGACCGCACGGTCGGCGCCCTGTGTGCCCGACTGCGAAGCGGCCAGTATATTTTCCTCGACGTCGTACGTAAAGCCTTCATCTCGTCCGATGTCCGGAAGCTGGTGAAGAACACGGCCAAACTCGACCGGAGCATGTACGGCTGCAATAAGATCCTGATTCCCCAGGACCCGGGGCAGGCCGGCAAAGACCAGGCCCTCAGCTACATCCGGGAACTGGCAGGGTATGGCATCGAGTGCCACACGGTCAGTGGCGACAAGGAAACCCGTGCCGAACCGCTGGCCTCGCAATGGCAGAACGGCAACGTCCTGCTGCTCGAAGGCGACTGGAACGACAAGTTCCTCGATGAACTCGAAGGTTTTCCCCTGGCCCAGCATGACGACCAGGTGGATGCGGCCGATGACGCCTTTAATGCCGTGGCTAAAGCCAATGACTGGAAAGCGCTGATTTCATAAGGAGCATCAAAACTATGACTGACATTCGAAGCGACGGGTTCTTTAACGCCTTCCTGGGATATGGGACCAGGCGGCGGGACCCGTTCACACATACCTATTTTCATAGTGGGCAGATGGAGAACATTGCGGCCCGATGGCATGAATATGAAGAGCTGTTCACCTATAACGGCATCGCCCAGAAAATCATTAAAATTCCGGCCAATGACGCCGTTCGGGCTGGCTTCACGTTGAATGACGGAGACAGCGAGCTGGAGCAGAATAAGGCCGTACAATCCATCTTGGAAGATCTGAATTTCCAGAGCGTCTTTTCCAAAGCCCTATGCTGGGACCGCCTGTATGGTGGGGGCGTCGTGCTCATGCTGATTGATGACGGCGGGGAATTGCAAGACCCGCTGAATGAAAGCGCCATCAAGGGCATTCGGAAACTGGTCGTCTATGATGCCCAGGACGTCACGCCGGAATATGATTACCAAGACCCGAACCATCCTTTATACGGGGAACCGGAAACCTACACCATCGTAGGCTATAACGGCGGGTCTTTCTTGGTACATGAAAGCCGCCTGCTCATCTTTGACGGGTCGCTCATCAGCAACCGGGAACGGCGCCAGCGCAATGGCTGGGGCGGTTCCATCATGGAGCAGGTACGCGATAATCTGATGCGGTTCGTGTCATCCCAGGAATTTTCCCTGATGGCCATGGAACGCATGAGCCAGTCGGTATTGAAGTTGTCCGGCATGGGCAACGTACTGAGCACCGACGAAGGCGAGAAAATCATTCAGAAAAGGTTACAGCTCATCGACATGGCCCGGGGCATGATGAACACCATCGCCCTCGACACGGAAGACGAATATAACATCGAGACCATCACCATGAGCGGCCTTTGTGAAATGGTGGATAAATTCGAGACGGCCCTGTCGGCGGCGGCCGATATCCCTATCACGGTCCTTATGGGGCAAAGCCCAGGCGGGCTGGATGCCACCGGGGACAGCGACCTGGAGAACTATTACAACATGGTCGACCGCATCCGCCAGCGTACGTTAAAACCGAAAATCAACCGCCTGCTGCATCTTCTCAGCCTGGCCCATGATGTGCCGCTGGCCCTGCCCGATGAATATACTATCGAATTCGGGGAATTGTGGAGCCCGTCGGCGAAAGAGGAGGCCGATACGAAGATGGCCGAAGCCGAAGCCCGGGCCCGCGATGCGGCCACAGCGGCGCAGTATGTATCCATTGGGGCCCTCGATACCCAGGAGGTACGGGACAAGCTCGATGAAGGGGACTTCTACAAGTTGGACCGGAGCCTCGACAAGGTCATCGAAGAAGCCCACAGCACACCACCCAAGGGGGAATCCATGAATGACAAAGGAAATCGTTCCGAAGCGTAAAATCAGATACCCCATGGGGTTGGAACGGGATTATGCCAAACTGCTTACGGCCTATGTAGCTCGTAAGATGAAAGTGGTGGCGGCCTTCATCCCGGAAATGAAAACGGCCCTGCAATCGTCCAACACGACAGGGCACATTAACTTAGTCATCGACCAGATAGGGCAGGCCATGGAATCCGCCGACGTCCTAACGGGAACCATGCAGAAAATGGCCCGCCTGGTAGAAACTCATACGGAGAAAGAGACAGATGCCGAATTCCGGAGCGTGTTTTCCCTTTCGGCGCCGCTTCTCCCTGGGCCGCTAAAGAGCCAGCCCGTCACAGATGTAGGGCGGCAGGATGCGGCCGCCACGGACCTGGAGGAACTCAAGCGGGCCTGGGTAGACCAGAACCTCGACCTCATACGGAGCATCGACGGAGAGACGCTGGCACGCATCAAGCAGCGGTTAAACGACGCTATCATCTATAACAGCAATGCGGCCGCGCTCACCAAGTTCCTGGCCGAGGCCATTCAGGACATCGCCCACAATGAGACGAACCGGGCCGTACTGATTGCGACCGACCAGATAGGTAAATTGCATGGACGCATGAGCCAGTACCGGCAGGAACAGGCCGGCATTACTCACTACATCTGGGAGACGGCCCACGATTCCCGGGTACGGCCATGGCACCGAACGAGGCAGGGGAAGAAATTCGCCTGGAGCGCCCCGCCGCCTGATGGGCATCCGGGGATACCGATACGGTGCCGTTGTGTGGCCCTCCCGGTCATCGACGTCGATACCATCCCCATCCGGACCAAGGCGGGTACCTTCATTTCGCTGACAGCGAAAAAACTTACTTCAGCGCCGCCACAAGGCGAGGAAGAAGAAAATGCGAACAGCTTATACCCCAAGACGCTGGGCGGGGCTTCACGGGGCGAAGAGATGACACACGCCGAAGCGGACAGCGGGAACGTCAATCCGCGGGTGAACTTCAGCGAGGCATACCGGAACAACTGCCAGACCTGTGTCGTTGACTACGAGGCCCGGCGCCGTGGCTATGACGTCATTGCCAAAGGGTTCGAGGCCGGCGGCACGACGGAACGGTTGTCCCGCAAGACCAACCTGGCCTGGCTGGACCCGGAAACCGGGGAAGCCCCGGCCTATATCCTTGACAAGACCGTACATACGCCGAAACAGCTGGCTTCCTGGCTGCACCGCATACTGGACCCGAAAGGCCGCTATACCATCGAATTCGCCTGGAAAGGCCGTGGCAGCATTGGCCATATCGTTTGTATCTCCCAGGATAAAGCGGGCAACCTGGTCATGTATGATCCCCAGCTCGACCGGACTTATACCGGCGACAAGGAAATACAACGCTATTTCAAGCGGGTACGCTTCAAACGGACCTTCTACGGCATTACGGTTTATACGCCGCCCCGGCTCCTGCGGGTCGATGACAAGGCGTTCAACGTGAAGATCGTCAACGACGTTCTGGAAAAGAGGGGAAAATGACCGATACGAACGACATGGCCAACGAATTCGCCGTCTATCACGGATACGATGGGGCGGAACACCTCTGCTCCTGGAAAGGATACGAGGTATATGAACCGATAGCCAAGAAAGAGCGTATCACCGGCCTGCCTTACAAGATTCTGATACGGCAGGACGATGTAAGGTTCTCTACCGTCAATGAGACCTTTGACATCATGGACGACTGTGACGCGTACCTGGAAAGGGGGTGAGAAACATGATTCGATATGACAGGGTAGCGATTCATGCGACGAAGACTGACGAGGGGTTCATCCGTGATAAACCTATCGTCGGCCGTACGGGCATCTTAGAGTACCGGAATCCGGACGGAAGTACCCGGCGGGAATACCGGCCGCCGGAAGAAGCCTTTAATGCGGATTCCTTGAACTCGCTACAGGGGAAACCTATCACGATGGGCCACCAGGGCATGGTGACGAGTGACAACAGCAATATCATTCAGCCCATCGGGACAGTCCTTTCCCCGGGCAGACAGGATAACAACAACATCGTGGCCGATGTTGTCATTTATCAGCTGCCGACCGAGGCCCGCGAACTTTCCTGCGGGTACAATCTCGACTTAGAGGAAACACCGGGCGTGACGCCGGATGGACAGCCTTATGACGCCATTCAGCGGCACATCCGCTATAACCATGTGGCTGTGGTTCCCAAAGGCCGGGCCGGTATTGCCCGGCTGAACATGGACGGGGACCAGGAAATGGATTTTGAGGAGCACCAAGATACGACAGGAGGAACGAAAACAATGAAAAAAGTAAGACTCGACAATGGTATCGAATACGATGCGGCGCCGGAAGTGGCCGTATACGTTGACCAGCTGCGTGAAGACCATAAGAAACAGAAAGCTGAAATGGATACCTTGCAAGCCAAGTACGATGCCGCTGTTTCGGATTTGAAAAAAGCAAAGGAAGACGCCAAGCAGGCCGAAGAAAAAGCGAAAGCCGCTTTTGACCAGGCTGTCAGCGACCGCGTCGCCGTATTGAAGCGGGCCGACGCATTCGGCATCAAAGACGCCGAAACGATGACTGTCCAGGACATCAAGAAAGCCGTCATCAAGAAGGTACACGGCGACGATTTCGACCTGGAAAATAAGAGCGACGAATACATCAACGCGGCTTACGACCTCGTGAAAGACACGAAGCAGGAAGCCAAAGCCAATAAGGCGGACGGCATCGCCAGCCAGGTCAAGACCATCAACCAGCCGAAAGAAAAGAAAAACGACGATGAAGATCTGACCGTGGCCGAGGCTATGGAACAGCTGCGCAAAGACGAAGCAGACGCATGGATGAAGGAGGTTAAATAATTATGGCACAGAACAAACTTTTTACATGGTACGGCAACGAAGACCGCCCCGGTATCGCCGGGATGAAAGCTGACACGACGGTCGATGTCGTAGACAGCTATGCCGCTGAATCGTCCGTCATGCCGGGCGACGCCGTGCTCCGTGGCACCGAAGAAGGTACGGTCAAATCCGTGACGGCTGCCACCGACGGCCCGAAGGTCATCGGTATCGCCTTGCATAAACATTACGACCCGGAAATCGGCTGCTATCCGGCCGGTACCGCTGTCGACGTCATGACCAGCGGCGACGTATACGTTACCGCCGGCGGCGACGTGCAGCCGGGCGATAAAGCTGATATTGCCATTGACGATGGTACGGTTGTCTTTACAAAATCGGGCGGCACGAATACCCTGCCGGGGGTTACGTTCCTTAATTCCGGGGCTAAAGGCGACGTCGTCCGCATCCGCATCCGCTTATAAATAGGAGGTATGAACAACATGACCATGACCCATTATGATGAAAAAGAAGCCAGATATTTGCAGAACGTGGCCAATATGGACGAAGCTACGAGCGTATTCCTGGCCCGCCAGCTGACCCATATCCGCGCCCAGACATTGACCGTCAAGAAGGCCCCCATGAACGCCTTCCAGGTATTCCCGGTACAGACGGACATTCCGGCCGGGGCTGAAAGCGCCGTCCAATACATCTATGACGCTGTCGGCATGGCTGAAATCATCAGCAACTACGCCGACGCCCTGCCTCGTGTTGACGTTGTCGCCAAGGAACAGGCTGTCAAGGTCTTCTCTATCGGCGACGCATACGGGTATAACTACCGTGAAGTCAAAAACGCCCAGTTCGCAGGCATCCCCTTGAGCGCCCTCCGTGCCCAGCAGGCCCGCCGTGGCATCGACCTCAAGCTGAACAAAATCGCCTGGAACGGGGATAAGGCCCACCATATCACGGGCTTCCTCGATAACGAAAACATTTCGACGATTTCCCTGCCGGCTGACGGCACGGACTCCAAGACGGCCTTCACCACGAAGACCTATGACAAGATGATCCGCGACATGAACGACATCATCGACGCCATCCCGACCGCCACGAATGAAGTAGAACAGGCCAATACGGTGTTGATGGCCCCGGCCGTTTATCGGGCCTTGGCGGAAACCCGCATCGATGACGCCCAGGGTACGACGGTACTCCGCTTCTTGCAGAGCCTGCACCCGGAAATTACCCGCTGGATGAAGGTCGGCGAACTCAAAGGCGCCGGCACCGACGACTCGGATATGGTCGTCGCTGGTTATTTCGACCCGATGTACATCCGCTTGGAAATCCCGACCCGCTTCGACCAGCAGCCCGTGCAGTACCGCAACCTCGAATACGTCATCGATTGCGTGGCCGAAGCGGCCGGCGTTACGGTCACCATGCCGATGGCCTTTGTCAAAGCCCAGGGCTGTTAGTAGAAAGGAGAGGTCCCAATGATTCTGTTAAATAAAACGAGCCATGCCGTCCTGTTCGGCGGCACGCTGCTGATTCCACTGAAACCGACGACGATCGACGGGAAATTGTCCGACGTCAAGAAAATGTATCCCGGTATTGCCGCCATGCTGAATAGTGGCGACATCGAAACGTTGACCAAAGCCGCCGCCGCAGAAGCTGAAAAAGATCTGGCTGCTAAGACCATCGAGGAACTCCAGGCCTACGCGAAGGAACAGGGCATCGACCTGGGAAATGCCTCGACCAAAGAGGACATCCTGGCAGCCATTGAGGCCGCGAAATGAGTGCCGTAAGTGATGCGGACCTGCTGAATACGGTCTACACGGTAGCCCCTGAATTCACCACGATGAACGACAGCGACGTCCTGCAGGTCATGGACCTGGCCAAGCTGTTCGTGAGTGAGAAAAAGTTCGGGAAATTCTACCCCGTGGCCCTAGCTGATTATACGGCGCACCTGCTGACGCTGCGGGCTGAAACGGCCAACAGTGGCGGCATGAGCGCGACGCTGACGTCCGGCGGCATCGTCAGCGAAAGCGAAGGCGACCTTTCCCGCTCCTACGGGGCGGCCAATACGGGCGGAGCTGGCAACGACCTGCTCAATAAGACCGTATATGGGAAAGCCTACCTGCAATTATTGAAGCTGGTCATCGTGCCGGTCCGCACACGGATGGGGTGAGGCTATGAGCGTCATTGATAAGGATATGGGGTATCAGACAATCATCACCAATCTGAGCCGTCTAGAAGGGACGGTCAAAGTCGGCATCATGGCCGATGCAGGCAGCGAGAAAGACGGGGCCAGCCTCGTCGAAGTCGCCACCTATAACGAATTTGGCACGCAGCACATTCCAGCCCGCCCCTTTGTCCGTCAGACGACGGACAACAACCGATGGGCCTGGGGAAGCATGGCGGCCCGACTTGAGGACCGGGTGGCCCACGGGATGGACCCGCATCAGGCGCTGGAGGTTCTCGGCAACAAGGCCGAAGGCGACATGAAAGCGACCATTGGCCGTGGCCATTTCGTTCCCAATGCGCCGAACACCATCAAACAGAAAGGTTCGTCCCAGCCGCTGATTGATACCGGCCGTATGCGTAACAGCGTAAGCCATAAAGTGGAGGACTGATAGTATGGGATTCAGAAGGCCCGTCACCATCGAGCGCACCAGCCTGGGCACTATCGACGATAACGGCCGATACCAGAAAGGTATGACGACCACATTGACCATTCAAGCCAGTGTGCAGCCGTTGAGTATCCGCGAACAATCGACAATAGTTGGCCCAGACGGCGCCCGTAACGTGTCGTACGTCAAAATCTATACGGATACCCCGCTTATCCCACAAAGTGCGGCCAGCGGGCAGGGAGAGGCTACCAAGGCCGACGTCGTGCGGCATCTGGGGCGCCGCTTCCTGGTTACGCAGTGCGACGCCTATCAGAATGGCGTCATCAGTCATTACCGGGCTTATGCCAAGGAGGTGCTGACCGATGACGACACGTGACAAAATGGATTTCCTGCATGGCATTATTGCCGAGTTGCTGGGACTTCCCGGCAAACAGGTCGTCTGGGTCAACCAGAACATGCCCCGCATCAAGCGCCCCTTTGCGACGCTCCAGTTCTACGGCGTCCATGGGGAAGCCAGCGAGGAACTGCGCCCGACGGGGCCGGGGACATACGACGTCCGGGTCCCGACATCGGCGACGCTGGCCGTGCAGTATTTCGGACCGGCTGCCCTGGAACACCTGGAGACGCTGGCCCGTGGGTTTGAGCGCCCGACGATTGCCGACCGCTGCTTTGCGGCGGCTGTCGTCGTGTATGACACGAACAACATCACCGACCTGTCGGCGCTCTTAGAGTCGCAGACCTGGGATGAACGGGCGAATATCGACCTGTATATCCGCTATAACCACGACGCCGACGACGAACCGGGCTACATCGAATCGGTCGTCATTGAAAGCCAGCTCCCTAAGAGCCAGCCAGATACGACGACTATCCCGTCTGATCCGGACAGCTCCGGGAGCGGAGACACGGGAACCGATACCGGGAATACCGGTTCTGGCGGCACGACAGAGCCGGACACGAATGATTATTACATCGATACCGTCAAAGTAGACGGAACCACGAATTAAGGAGGACTGTTAAATGGCGAACATTGACCGCATTGTAAACGTCCAGATCGCCTTGAATACGACCGGCATCAGCAAGCTCGGCTTCAGCACGGTCATGGTCATCGGGAAACATACGCACGGCACGAGCCGCGTATTGACCTATACCGATACCGACCAGCTTGTCGATGACGGGTTCCAGACGACGGACGCCATCTATAAAGCCGTTTCGGCCTGCTTCTCGCAGATTCCCAGCCCGACGCAGGTCAAGGTCGGCAAGTGGAACAGCGAGGAAGACCTGGCCACGGCCTTGGCGGCTATCCGTTCGGAAGACGATGACTTTTATGGCATCGTCCTGGCTGACCGGACAGAGGCCAACGTATTGGCTATGGCCGAATGGACCGAAACGCATATGAAGCTGTTCATGACGGCTACTGGAGACGACAAGGCGAAAGACGCCTCGTCTACGACGGACATCATGGCACAGCTCCAGAGCAAGAACTATTACCGCACGGCTGTCTGGTATCATGCCAACGCTACGGACGAATATCCGGAAGCGGCTGTCATGGCCCGCTGCTTTGCTATCGACCCGGGCGGCGAAACCTGGGCGAACAAGAAACTCGCGGCGATTACGGCCGACAATCTCACGGAAACCGAATACAACGCCATCACCAAGAAGAACGGGAACACGTTCGAGAAATTCCGCAACGTATCCATTACCCAGAACGGGAAAGTGGCCGCCGGCGAATGGATCGACGTCATCCGCTTCCGCGACTGGCTCCAGGAAGAAATTCGTACTAACGTATTCTATCTGCTCATCAACTCGGATAAAGTGCCTTATGACGACGTAGGTATCGCCATGGTGGAAACGGTACTGCGTAAAGCCCTGGAAGACGGGCAGGCCGCCGGCGGCATCGCCCCGACGGAATACGATGAAGACGGGAACAAGAACCTGGGCTATACCATCGACGTACCGTTGTCGTCGAGCATCACGGCCAACCAGAAGGCCAGCCGTGTCCTGAAAGACGTAAAGTTCACGGCCCGCCTGGCCGGAGCTATCCATGCCGTCAAAATCAACGGTTCCTTTACTTACGATAATCTGTTGGAAAGCGCGTAGGAGGTGGATTAATGAATGTCTGACGTATTGACGTACGACCCTAAGAAAAACATTATCATCTACGGCGGCCGACAGCTCACGGGCTTTGCCGAGGATGACATGATTACTATCAATCCCCTGGGCGATGGCATGCAGATCTACAGCGGTGCCGACGGCGAAGTCGGGCGAAGCGTCGACCCGAACCGCACGTTCGAAGTCAAGGTCAGCCTGGCGATATCCTCGAAGAGCAACGACTATTTGAGCGAATGTTACAACAAGGACAGAAGAACGGGCAGCTATATGCTCCCGTTGACCATCAAGGACCTCAGCGGCTCGACGCTGTTCTTTGCCAAACAGGCCTGGGTACAGAACTTCCCTGAATCGAAACGGGGCCGTAAAATCGACAACCAGGACTGGACGTTCAATACCGGCCAGGTAAACGACCCGGTCATCGGCGGCAACGATTAACGAGGAGGCTAGAGCATGAGTATCATTTATCAGGGCGGCGAAACGAAGAAGTGGGACCAGGGCCAGTATACCTTTGCTATCCGGCAGTTCCCGCCGTTCCACGCCATGAAAGTGCTGGGCGAGCTCCAGAAGGTGCTTGCCCCGGCCCTGGGTGGCGCTATTGGCGGCATCAAGCCGGAAACGCTGGACCAGGACACGAACAACGTCATCTTTATCGGCAACACCGTGGCCGACGCCTTGAACGGGCTGGCCCGCAGCATGGACGGCGACACGCTGGAAAAGGTATCTGCCATGCTATTGGACCCGGATTATGTCAGCGTCGCACCGCTTCACACGAAAGACTTCCAGCAGCTCGATGAAAGCGCCGTCAATGAGGTCTATAGCGGCCGCATTTTCGACATGATCGTATTGATGGTCCAGGTATTTAAAATCAACTATCTGGATTTTTCCAAGCTCTCGAGCGTCCCGACTGGAGTCCTCGGAACGTTGCGAGGGCTGAAGCAGTCATTCCAGGCGAATGTTCCGAAGAGTTCACGAAAATGACCTTCATTTACCGCGTATTGGATGCGGGCATGGTCACCATGACGGAGCTGAAAAGCGGCCTGGTGACCCTGGCCGACCTTGTCGGGATGACGCATTATCTCGACATGAAGAGTGATATTGAGTACGCGAACCTGAAGAAGTATGACAAGCCAGAAGGAGGTGGGCGCCATGGTCGTCCGTGAACTGATTACCAAAATATCGTTTGCTGTCAATCGGGGCGGCCTGGATGCGGCCAATAACGGCATTTCCCGCCTCAAGCGGAGCCTGGGCGGCATCGGTGGGGCCAGTTCCATGGCCAGCCGCATGTTCGGCAACAGCGCGGCGAACATGGCCGCTGCTTCTACCAAGGCTGAAATGGGTATTTCCCGTATCAAGTCATCCGTCAACAGCCTCATGGGGTCCCTGGGACCGCTGGCCGGAGCGATGGCCGCCGCCTTCTCCATTAGTGCCATCAAGAACACGGCCGATGAAATGATGAGCCTGGACGGCCGTCTCCGTTCCGTCACGTCGAGCGAAGAGGAACGGCGCAGCGTAGAAACGCAGTTATACGATTTATCCCAGAATAACCGCAGCGCCCTAGCGGAAATGGGTGACCTCTATTTCAGTACGGCCCGGGCCTGCAAGCAGATGGGACGGTCGCAAGAGGACGCCATGAGGACTACGGATATTGTATCTAAAGCCCTCACGCTAGGCGGTGCCACGACGGAGCAGGCAAAAGCTTCTATCTTGCAGTTAGGCCAGGCACTAGGCTCTGGGGTTCTTCAAGGTGATGAGCTCCATTCCCTAGATGAAAATGCCAGCCTGCTCATGCAGCATATGGCCGAATCTATAGGCGTTCCTCAAGCAGCCCTGAAAGATATGGGTAAGCAGGGGCAATTAACGTCTGATATGGTCATCGACGCCATCTTGGCCAGTGGGGCAGCGATTGATTCCGAATTTAAAGGTATTCCGCTCACTATCGGCCAGGCATTGACCCAGGCCAGCAACTCGTGGAAAATATTCATTCTGCGCATCGAACAGGGCACAGGGGTGTTTTCCGACATCGCTACCAGTCTGAGCCAGGTATTTAAAGAGATTTCCCAGGGTATGAACGACATCGTCACGATTATGTCGGGGCCGGGAGATACGGCCGACTCGATGGCCGCCTTTGAGAAAGCGAAGGAAGCCCATCCATATATCGTCGCTATCGGCGATGCCTTAAAGACCGTCTACAATCTGCTCAACCAAATCGGTGAGGCCACGGGCATCGACAACCTCATCACGAAAACCATTCTGATTGCAGGGGCCGTCGGCGTCCTGGCCGGCGTCTTTTCTGCTGTTGGAGCTGTTGTAAGTGCCGTGGCTGGCGTCATTTCCGGTGTGTTTGGTGCCATCTCCGGCGCCATTGGATTCATTGCAGCGGCTGGTTGGCCTGTCGTGGCGGTCATTGCAGCGATTGCGGCAGCCATCTATTTCGTCAAGAATCACTGGGATGAAGTCATGGCTGCTTTCAGCCCTGGACTTGAGATGATGAAACAGGGACTTGCGTTCTTAGCCGACGCCTGGGAGCGGATACAGCCGTTCATTACCGCCCTAATCCCCCCGTTGAAAATGGTGGCCGAAGTCGTGGGCGGCGTCATCGTAGCCGCACTCGGCGGTTTCTTCAGAATTGCCGGCTATGTATTTCGTGGCGCTGCGGCTTTAATCGACACCGTCGCATCCGCTTTGCAAAAGGTTGGCGAATTTATTCAATGGTGTGCTGATGGGCTGGCAAGCCTCATCAATAAAGCCAAGGACTTTTTAGGCATGGGCGGGCAGATTAGTGCCGAAGGGTCGGCGCTGGAACGTTTTGCGAACCGAGTCATCCCGACCGGGAACAGTTATTCTAATACCAATAATTATCAATTAAGCGTTGGCACGGTTCAGGATGCGATTGGATTTGCTAGCGGTACGAATTTCTCGCCGTATGGATAAGAGGTGAGCAGTATGGCATTTATGAGTGGTAGTAATATCAGCAATATCGGCACCAGCCTGGCAGGCGGATTAGCCGGCGGTTCTGGCTTCATGCCACGCAGTAATACGGGCGTACTTCCGAAGCTGACGCAACCGGCACAGATTGGCGATATGCTCGAATGTGACGTCATTCTGTCGCGAGTCACGACGTTCGAGTCGGAGGTCACGCAGTTTCCAGTAGAGGACGGTTTTTCCATTTCAGACCATTGTATCCGCAAGCCAATGAAGCTGACTCTCGAAGTATTGTTCACACCGACGCCGGTCACTTGGTTCATGGCTGCATTAGGCGGGAGCCGCCACAGCTTGAACCGGGTCATGGATGCTATTATGGACATCTGGAAGAAAGGCGAACCGGTCACCATCAAACTCGTCGACGGCATCTATACGGATATGGTCATGACCAGCGCTCCCATGCCGAGGCGCTCCGAAGACGGGTATTGTTATAAGGCGACGCTGGAGTTCCAGCATGTGCGCCGGGTCACGCAGCGGACGGAAGACATCCCGGAAGACGGCTGTAATGCCGATGCCCAGGGGAAAGCCGGACAGACAGGCAAAGACGGCGGTATGGCTGCCACTGAGGAAATCGGTACGGGCCTCCAGACCATCGACCCCAGTACCGTCGGAAATGCGTCCTCCGATGAAGATATTTGGACCCAGATTGCCACAGGCAGCGTCGACCTCAGCCAGTTCGGGGCCATCGGCGTCGGGCTGGAACATACGGCGGCCATGGCTACGGTATCCATTGCCCAGTCCATGGGCGGAATGGGGGCGGTGCTCTGGTGATTACGATTAGTACCTTAGATGCCAACTCGTTCGTCGAGTCGGTCATCCTGGACTCGATTCTGTACCGACTCCGGCTGAATTGGAACGATGCCGGCCAGTATTGGACGCTCGATGTCTGCAATAATGACAACTCTGAGCTGGTCCGCGGTATCGTCGTCGTTCCGAACTTCCCATTGCTCCATGCGTACCGGCGCATCAAGGGCCTGCCTCCGGGCGAGCTGTTGGCCGTCGTGTCCAGCACGAGCATTTCGGACATTGGCCGCAAGGATTTCATCAGTGGCAAAGCTCGTCTGATCTACATGCCGAAGGAGGAATTAACGAATGTTGTGGAATCGGCAGTATAGGGTCAAGTTCCCAGGGATAGGCCTGGAATTTGCCAATACGCTCCGCATCTCTTTCGACATCACGAAAGACCTGTCGAAGAATACGAACAAGGGGAAACTGACCCTTTGGAACCTGAGCGATGAGACCCGGCATAAAATCAATGTGCCCGATACCAAGGTCGAGCTTTATGCCGGGTATAAGGACAACGGTGGCGCTGTCCGGCTCTTTGTCGGGTCGGTCATCAGTGCCCAGACGAAAGATGACGGGAAAGACGTCACGACGGAACTATCGCTCTCCGATGGCCAGACGGCCATCCGGGATACGGCTTTTTCCCTGTCCTTTGCTCCCGGTACGCCGGGCAATACCATCATCCAATACATCGCCGATGAAATGGGCCTGCCCCTCGTATGGGGCGACGGCGTCCAGTTCGGCACGTTTAAAGATGGTTTTTCCTTTGTCGGCATGGCCGCCGATGCTCTTGACGCCATCTGCTACGGGTCAGGCGTCAAATGGAGCGTCCAGAACGAAATCCTTCAGCTCATCAAGGAAGGCGGCACGGTCAGCAACAAAGGGCTGGTCTTTGCACCGGATAGCGGCCTTATCGGGAGCCCGGAATGGTATACCAAGGCCAACTCTCAGCCGAACACGGCGACGCCTAAGCGCAAGCGCAAGCAGGCCGAGAATACGGACCCGTCGACGGCCTCGTCGGGGTGGAAAGTCAAGACACTGCTGTCGCCGACCCTCAACCCGGGCGACCTGGTCAAGGTAGAATCCCGTTACGTCGAAGGCTGGTTCAAAGTCCAGTCGGCCCACCATACGGGAGATACCTACGGCGACGAATGGAACAGCGAACTCGATTTAGTAGACCGGAACGCTACGCTCCAGTCTCCCGAAAGTGATGCGGCCAGCAATACGGCCGTCTATGGGAATGGCGGGACAAGCGGCGAAGTCAGCACCAACGTCGACGCCGGTTGTGAAGCCGTGGCCAACAGCCAGGGCGGCTATATCCCTGACGGCTGCGTATACCGGGTCACGGAAGCCGGGTCTTATTATTCGCCGTTCCTCAAGCAGGAATACGATAACGGCCAGTGGGGCGTTGACGGTCTTTGTGCCGACGCCGGGGATAACTGTATCCCTTATGACCCCAGCCAACTCGAAAAGGGCGACGTCATCGTTTTCTATAACGACGACCACAGCGAAGGGCATGTCGGCATATGCGACGGCAACGGTGGCATGTGGCATAACAGCTACACTCAACAAAGCTGGTATCATGCCGGCAATACCGACATGGGCGACCAGTATCCACAATACATCATCAAAGCCAGCCAATGCTAAGGGAAGGTGGTTTTTATGCAGTCATCGAATGAATTACGGGACATCGTCAATGGTTGGATAGATGGCAGCATCAGCAACATTCACACGGCCATGCCGGGGAAGATTATCGACTATGATGCAAGCATCTGCCAGGCCAGCGTGCAGCCGGTAGGCAAATTCAAGGTGCCGGATGGCCGGAACCTGCCGTTTCCCATCGTGCACCATGTGCCGGTCATCTTTCCCAGCGGCCTCGGCGGCACGGCCGGCGTCACGGTTCCTTTACGGAGCGGCGACGGCTGTCTGTTGGTCTTCTCGGAGTCCCAATTGGACGACTTCCTGAATGGCGGTGACAGTGACAATGAACGGCGTCATAGTCTTAACGACGCCATTTGCATCCCTGGCCTGTATAACCGGGGATGCCGGTCGGCCAGCCCGTCCGATGTCTGCCTGTTCAACGGCGGCGTGAAGATGGTCATCAGCGCCGGCGGCATTACCGTAACCGGCGGTGACCTGGTCGTTGAAGGCATTTCCGTCACGAAGCATACGCACACCGGAGACAGCGGCGGCACGACGAGCGCACCGAAATAGGAGGCATGGACATGGCCTATGATTTAGCAATGAATGTACAGACGGGCGACTTGGTCGTCCGGAACGGCGATTTGATGATCGTCAACAATGGGGAACGGGTCGCCCAACAAGTGCTTATCACGCTGCGGGAATGGCTCGGCGAATGGTTCCTGAAAACGAGTGACGGCGTTCCCTATCTCGAATATATCTTAGTCAAGAACCCCAACGAGGCCCACGTCCGGCAAGTCCTGTCGGAGGCCATTCAGAGCGTTGAGGGGGTCAAAGGCGTCACGGAGCTCGAATTCACATTCAATCGCATTCTGAGGACGCTCACGGTATCCTATGAAATCGATACCGATTATGGATTCATCACGAAGAAGGAGGTGCTGGGATATGGCAGATAGTGAAAATGTTTACGGTCTGACCCGTGACGGCTTCCGACGGAAACGGCTGCCGGAAATCCTGTCCGACATCAACCGCCGGGTATCGGACCGGCTGGGTGTTGAAATCGAGACCGGGAGCAACAGCCTGTTCGGCCAGCTCCACGGCGTCTTTGCATACGAAATCGCCGACCTGTGGGAACAGGCCGAAAACACCTATAATGCCATGTATCCGAACACGGCCACGGGCGTCAGCCTGTCCAATGCGGCGGGCCTGGCGGGTATCTCAGCCATTTCCGGCACACAAAGCCGGCTGCTGGCTACCTGCTATGGTACCAGCGGGACGGTCATTCCTTATGGGGCACAGATTTCCAGCAGTAACGAAAACGGCAGCTACTGGGAATGCATCGCCACTAATGCGGCCATCTCGAAAGAAAAGGCCTGCTATGCCGCATATAGTATCCGCAGTGCCGTGAGTGCCGGGACGGTTTATACACTGACTATCAATGACAAGACGGCCAGCTATACCGCCGTCTCCGGGGATACGGCCAGCAAGGTGTTGAGTACCCTGGCAAAAAGCTTTATCGGCGTCACCTACTCTATTGACAGCGGGATTTTGTCCATACGGACGACGACCAAAGGGGAGACCTTTGCAACGGATGCCCAGAATGTCACAATCAGCTCTATCGGCACTCCGATTCAATTCCGCTGCGTGACGGTCGGAGCTGTCAATCCGGACATCGGCACCATCAACCAGGTCGTCACCTCGATTCCCGGTTGGACCGGGGTCTTGAACCAGTACGCCGCGTCTGTCGGCCAGGATGCCGAAACCGATACCCATTTGCGGCAGCGCTGGAACCGGTCGCTGTTTAGCCGGGGGTCCACGAATATTGATGCCATCGCCGAAGCCCTGGCCGATAATGTGACCGGCGTCACGACATCCAAGGTATATGAGAACCGGACCGATGCGACCGATTCTGACGGCCGGCCGCCGCACTCCATCGAAGCCATCGTAGAAGGTGGGGAGAATGACGACATTGCCCAGGTACTCTGGAAAACGAAAGCTGGCGGCATTGACACCTATGGTACAGAACACGGCACGGCTATCGATGCCAACGGCACTGAACAGACACTGTATTTTAATCGTCCGGCCCCGGTCAAAATCTGGCTTAAGGCCGTCATCAGTGAAAACCCGGACGAAACGCTGGCTCCGGCAGCCGTACAGGATATTGCCACGGCCTTGCTGGCTAAAGGTCAGGAGCAGGCCATCGGCGAGGATGTTATCTTACAGCGCTATTTCTCAACCATCTTCAAGGCTGCTTCCGGGGTAGGGTATATCAGCCTGACCGCCGCAACCGGCGACACGGCCGGGAGTTATTCCACGAGCAATATATCCATCACGCCGCGACAGATTGCCGTCTTTGATGCGGCCCGTATCGAGGTGACGAAGCAATGACCCATACGGAACGCATGATTTCGCATTTGATAGGGCAGTTCCAGGATAAACCGGTCATCGAGGCCGAATTAGAGGCTCTTGGTGCAGAACTGGACGCCTTGCGGAGCGCCTTTGATGATCTAAGAAATAAGCGTTGGATAGATACCGGCGAAGGGGGACAGCTCGACGGCATCGGGACCATCGTGAACCGCGACCGAACCATTCAGGATTCCTTACAGCTTGATTTTTTTGGATTCAGCGGGCAGGATAACAGCCAGACGTTCGGCGTCGGCCGTTTCCGCGGCATCAATGAAAACTGGCTAGCCAGTACCCGGCTGGAAGATGATGACTATCGGAAAATCTTATGGCTTAAGGTCTTCTATGATTCCTCCCAGGCTACCGGCGATGAGTTGATCCATTGCCTGCGTGTTCTGTTCAATGCACAGAATATCATTTTGCATGAGGTCGGCAACGCAAAAATCATTGTCGGCATCGGGCGCCGGCTGACAGCGAATGACATACGCCTGGCCCGAACCCTGCATCTCATCACCCTAGGCGGCGGCATCGGCTTGCGGTCTGTCGAAATGTTCGACGCGGACTATTTCGGATTCCTGGGGCAGCCGAATGCTCTAGGCTTTGAACAAGGAATCTTTGCAAATACCATTAATATATAGGAGGAGCAATAATGTCAACACCTGATTTTAGAAAAATCTGGGGGAGCAATGTATCCCCAGAAAATCGTTATAAATTTACAGATAGTGCATATTTAGAAGGATGGAGTTATATTGGCTCTGTCCCGCCAGCCAGGGAAGCCTTTGATACACTTTTTCGAGACATTGACACGAAAATGTCATACTTGAACGACGAATTAAAAAATCAAAGTGACTCGGCCAAGGAACACGATGCAAATGCAGCGGCTCATAATGCTATGGCGACTACGGTTGATGACACACTTGTCCCGACGTCTGATACAAACACTATCCGGAACCTGGTAAGCAACCTGGCAAACCGCATTAAAGCCGCAACGGGCGCCGGAGGATGGAAAGAAGCGCCGGCGGCGACCCTTGCAAGTCTGAGTAAAATGTTTGCAAATCTCGCGACGGGGGCAGACGTAACCTGGGACGGGAAAAAGTTTACAAATCATCGCCTCGGCATCACCGGGCTAATGGACCAAAATGGCTATATCTGTTTTGGCCCGAATTGTGGGAACCTAATTATACAGTGGGTATCTACTAATACCCCCGGTGGTAATGCGACATCAGTATCATTGCCCATTGCGTACAAGCAATGGTACAAAATAGTAGCGACGGGTGTTGTAAGTAGCTCGGATGGAGATTTTAAGCAAACAGTGGCTGTTTTAAAAGATTATAACTGGTCGATGACGTCGTTTGCACTGCGTACATCCGGAAGCGACCGCCCCGCCGCTTTTTGTATCACTATCGGCGTCTAAAAATTAGATGCAAAGCGCAATCCACGAAAAATCGGATTGCGTGAATTGTCCAGTGTCGCCTTTGTTCCAACAAACAAAAGTATTTCGTGAGTCCGGAACGATGCCGAGCCTATCGCACCCATAGTCTCGATCACTCGCAAACATCACGAAGCATCCAGTCGAACTTGTTAGCGGAAATGCAAATTGTTGGCCGTTTGATGTCAATGTATTTTTTCCCCACTGTCTACCATCCAATCGAAATATATAAAAATTTAACAAGCAAGGCGGCGCCGGAACATGGCTGGCCCGGCGCCTTCCTGGAAAGGAGAATACATGATAACGACAGCGGAAGAAGCAAGAAAATTAGCAACCGAAGAACGCGCAAAAGTTAGTTCTTCATATCAGACGTGTATTGAAGATATTAATTGGGCCGCTCGTCATGGTGAATATAGTGTGATATTTCATGGGGAATTACGATCACAAGATAAAAAAGCACTCAAAGAAAAAGGCTTCACATTATCGAAATACACAATATCGTTACATGATTATTGTTGCAAAGATGTGTATTACAAAATCAGCTGGGAGAAGCAATATACTTTGTGCGAACGCATAAAAAACTGGTTGAATTTTATTTTGAGAGGTGCAACAGATGAAGACTAAATATTTTTGTGAAAAATGCGGATATAAATACAATACGGCCGAATAGGCTAAAAGATGTGAAGATAGCCACGGGGAAGTAATCGAAGCACATGTCATGCCAGGCCAAGTATATGATTGTAGATGTATACGGCTCAAGGCGGTTTATGTAAAAGTACGCAATTCAGAAGGCCGAGAAGCAGCCGCGCGCTATGAATTTAGGGGATTTGCAGATAAAGATTTTGAGAAAGAAAAACAAAGACACGGAGCGTTTAAGTATCTCGACTTTTAACCTGATTCTGCAAGAAGTCTCCCGCCTCTATAGGCGGGAGTACGTTCACATAGTAATAACTCAAATGTTCCAAGTTTTTATCAGGTATATCCTCTTCCATAAAACAAATGCTAGCTATTTTGTTAGGATACGTGACCGGTAATATAACATTGCTATAACCGTCGCTATTGGTTTCATCTTTTCCCCACTGTTGAAAGGAGCTGAGTAAAATGACTGAACAAGACAAATCCGTATACCTCATGCTTGGCACTGACGACGAGAAAAAACGTCCCAGTGTCGTATGCGGTGAAGTAAATAACGCAATTTACACCATGAAAGTTGTCGCTGAAAGCTACGGAGTCGTTTTCAGCGATGCCGTCATCGACCAGTTATATAAAGAGCTGGACGAGCATCTAAAACGGATGCAAAAGTTATGATTATCAATATGTTTTAGCTAAATGAGAAATACAGTATTAACCGCATCCTCGACAATCCACATCAAACGGAATTACTCATAGATGCAGGCTTACCGATTTTTAGAGTATCAATAGTAACAACGATAGAGCCGCGTAGCGGACGCATTTTATGCGTCTGTGTGCGGCTCGTATAGTATCGCATTCATTTTATAAGATAAGGAGATAATAACATGAAAGATTATTTGATTCAGTTCGGATCCGACGGGCGACGCAAAACAACGTACGCCAGCGGGGTCCATTACTATGTAGACAAGCAAGGAAAAGTCACGGACGGTAGTATCAAAGTGCAGGATTTAGTAGACCAGGGATTTATTTTTGTCAATACAAATGATTATAATAATTTGCTCGGGAATAATTCGGAACACAAGGAATACTGCCGGCAGTCTGACGGGACCTTTGCTCCCTATGTAGCTCCAAAACCGACCGAAGCCGAAAAGAAAGAGGCCACAATCAGCTCCATCAAAGCAAAATATAACGCTCAGCTCGATGCCATGGTCACGGCCCGCGTCAAAGCTACCATGCTCGGGGCGGATACATCGAAAATAGATGCCAACTATAAAAATACCCTGGCCGCCATGGCTGCGGAAATCAAGAACGCATAGGAACGCATAGGAGGGATGAAACATGGAATTTTGTGAATTTTGCGGGAACATTTTAAATGATGACGGACGTTGCCCTTGGGCGGATTGTCCTCATAATGCTATCCTGGACGTGATGGCCGCCGCCGAAGCCACTGACAAGCAAACCAACACGACAACCACCACAGACGCAGCGCAGAATGGAGGTACGTGATGGAATCGCTGGTACAGATGACCGGCGTCATTGTGGCCATCCTCAGCCTTTGCGGCGTCATCTTTAATTATGCCGTTATCAAGCCCTTATCGTCATCCATTGAAGAACTGCGGAAACTTATCGAGAGCACGCAGGCATATATCCGCGGCGTCGAGGAAAAAAGGCAGAATATGGCCGAGAGATTGGCCAAAGTTGAGGCGTCGGCCGCATCCGCCCATCATCGCATGGACACGCTGGAAAAGAGGATGAACCAATGAAACGTAAAATCGTGGCCCTGGGACAGTGGGGGCAGAAACACTGGCTACAGCTCATCATCATCATGAGTATTTTGATGATGATTTTTTTATTCCTGGTACTGTTCAGCTGGCTCTTTGGATATTGGTCTAATGCCTTGCGGGGGACGCATTTCGAGCTGATGAGCTGTTGGAGCGGCGTGACGGCCGTCGGGGGTGGTATCGCGACAGTTGTTGGTCTTGGCAAGGCATGTTGGACGAAATACGGCTATGACAGCCGCTTCAACTCCGCACGATACACAATGCCAGCACAACCGCAAAACGCGCCCACAATGGCGCCCAGTACAGATAAAGTAAAGGAGAAATGAGATTATGATTCGAGGATTTGACGTATCCGAAGCCCAGGGATACTTAGACGCCGATTTCTGGCAGGCCGCCATCGATAGCGGCTGTAAATTCGTCTATGTACGCTGTTCATGGGGTAACGGGCACGAAGATGGACAGTTCCGCCACAATGTCCAAATGGCACACGAATACGGCCTTAAGGTCGGCGCTTATCACTATGACTACAGCTTAACGCCGGACGTCACGGCGGACCACGCACGGAAATGCGCGGCCATCATCGCCGACGCGGGCGTCCTGCTGGAACTGCCTGTATTTTTCGACCTGGAAGATGCCGACCAGTGGAAAGAAAGAAATGGCTATGACTTCAACGGCGAAACAGCGACTGCTCAGTGCCAGGCATGGATTGACAACATTGGCCTGGAAACGGGCGTCTATGCATCCTATGGCTGGCTGGAAGACCGTGTATCTGACAGATGGGGCAACGGCGGGGATACGCCGATTAACTGGCGTGCCCTCAACTGCTCTGTCTGGAACGCGGAATGGGGCGACGTCGACGACATTAAGGCCTTTGTCTGGCAGGATACCGACAAGTTGCCGATTGGTGGCCGACTCATCGATGGCGACTACATGTACGCAGATAACTTGTTCGACGACTAACAGGAGGTGATCCCTTTGTATCTTCCGCATTTAAAGGAGGTTGATAAGATTGCCAAAAATCCGAAAGTCCTTATTGTCCTGGGCTTGCTGTTTATTCTTCTCGCTGGTGCCGGCGGTTGGCTTTTGTGCCAGCACTACGACAACCTGGAGCGGGCCGACCGTGACAATGTCCGTGCAACAATACGAAACGCTCAAGAGCTCAATAGAGACGCTCAAACAGAATTCGATCGAGCGCGAACAGCTAATCAATCAGCAGAATCAGCAAATCAAAACGCTCAACGAGCAGCTGACGATCTCGCAGACTCAACTACAAAACTCTCAGACCTCAATCGATCAGACGCAGACGCGATTGACGCAGCAGAACGAGTCTTTAACGACATTGAGCAATCAGATTAATAAAGAAGCGCATAAAACCGCAACCGCAAAGAGACAACGGGATACGTGGGCCGTCGTAGCCGGGGCCCTGGCTGTCGGCTACTTGACAAAATAATATCGTATTATGTAACAAACCCCTGGTCACGAGCGTGGCCGGGGGCTATTTTTTTGTTGCAAATTTTGCGAGACGTGTTATACTATAGTCAAGTCACGGCAGAGATATTCTGACCGCGAGGGTTGAAATTGTAAAATTGATTAGTACGTTAGTACCCGATTAAGCAAAAAGGCTTGTCTACCAAAACGGTATGACAAGCCTTTTTGCTTCTTTTGATTGACAGAGAGCAAAGAACTAAAAGAAAAAAACTGAAAAAATCTAAAATAGGGGTTGACTTATTGTACTACATGCAGTACAATATAATCAAGAAAGGGGCGATAGACCCCAGGAAGTGAACCGAAAGGAGCGGTAAAAATGAAAGTAGACATTACCTTTAGTTGTGGCCATGAAGGAACTATCGAAGTATTCGGTAAAGCGGAAGAAAGAGAACGGAAGATTAAATATTTAAAAGAGTTTGGTCTTTGCTCTGCTTGTTACAAAGCAGAAAAGCAGGCCGAAGAAAAATCATTTGCTGAAAAGTATGAGCTGCCGGAATTACAAGGCTCAGAAAAGCAGATTTCTTGGGCAAACAAAATCCGGAAAGAAAACATTAAATCGTTTGAAGACGAAAAGCCGGCGATTCGCAAGGGCGCCGGAGACGATTTTGCAGACTTTCTTGATAAGTTTACTAATCATTACTATAAAAATAATTCGGCATCGTGGTGGATCGACCACCGCGAATGGCGAGTATTTAAAAAAGCCCTATTAGGGAAAGCTGTAGCGGATTTCAAGGCACAAGACGGCATGTAAAACATTCCATCGGCCCCGTCGAAAAATCGGCGGGGCTAATTTTTTTATTTTTCTTGTCTTATACGTTAGATTTAAAATAAACAGGAGAGATGCTATATGGAAGAAAGCAGAAAAAAAGCCAATAAAAAGTGGCTTGCAAAAAACTACGAATCGATCACAATCCGCGTGCCGAAAGGGACACGCGAGCAGATTAAGGCTTGGGCTGACGCCAGCGACATGAGTATGGCGTCTTACATCCAGCAGGCATGTAAGGAAAAAGCCGATGAAATCAAGGAACAAATCAAAAAGGGCAGCTCGAAATGAGATGCCATCTCCATCCTCGCAACACAAAATACATTCGAGAACATTCGTTTTATATCGACGTCGTAATAGACGCACAATATACAAAATTTAAGGCAGGCCGCTTCCTGCCTCAAATCCCAGTTCTCGAAACGTTAATATTTTTCCAAGATATTTTCGTCAAACCTATGCAATTGAAAGGCGCTGTCGCATGAAGACAGCGCCTTTTTTTGCAGTCAGCGGCCGGCTGCTAACCCCTAACTGCTAGCCACTAACCCCTAAAGGCTTGTCGTCTTGCGACAAGCCTTTTTTGCACACCTCCCGCCACTAGCCCAAGCGGCCTAAAGATGTTAAAATGGATAGGAAATAAGCTGTTTGCTGTGTGAAGGGGGAATCTGCATGTTTACGTATTATATGCCGACGAAGGTATTTTTTGGAAAGGGCTGTATCGCTCAGTCCGGCGAAGTGCTGGCTGATCTGGGACGGAAGGCGCTGCTGGTTACGGGGCGTCATTCGGCCAAGGTGAATGGGTCCCAGGCTGCTGTTGTGGAAAAGCTGGATGAATTGGGGATTTCCTGGTTCCTCTTTGATGAGGTCGAAAATAATCCGTCTGTAGCGACGATCCGCAAGGCCGCTGCGTTGGCCTTGGAAAAGGGCGTCGATTTCGTCATCGGTATCGGCGGCGGTTCGCCCATGGATGCGGCCAAGGCCATCGCCCTGGTCTGCACGCAGGAGCTGGATGATGAACAGTTGTTTACCGGCCCGTACCGCAAGCCCTTGCCCATCGTCGCCGTACCGACGACGGCCGGGACGGGCAGTGAAGTGACCAAGGTCAGCGTCCTGACCAATCCCAAGGCCGGGACCAAGCAGTCCATCAATACGCCGCTCATTTTCCCGGTCTATGCCTTTGCCGATCCGGCCTTTACGGACAGCGTGCCCGAAGCCGTCACCATTGATACGGCCATCGATGCCTTGTCCCATGCCATCGAAGGCTATATGTCCACGGCGTCGACGCCCATGAGCGATGTCTGGGCCGAAGAAGCCATGCGTTTCCTCGGCGTCCATTTGACGGACCTCAAAGGCGACGTTTCGCCTGTCGTCCGGGAAGACCTGCTCTATGGCTCGACCCTGGCAGGCATCACCATTGCCCAGACGGGGACGACCATGGTCCACAGTATGGGCTATATGCTGACCTATTATAAGGGGCTCAGCCATGGCCGGGCCAATGGCCTGCTCTTGCCGGCGTACATGAAGCTCATGGAAGAAACGATGGCCGATAAGGCAGAAAAGGTCTGGGCCATCCTGGGCCTGGCCGGACTCGATGACTTTACGGCCCTCATGCAGGACCTCATGGGCGATACGGTCGACTTGAGTGATGAAGAAATCGAAAAATTCGTCACCATGACCCTGCCCACCGGCGGCGTCCAGCGGACACCCTATACGGTCACGGCAGAGTTGCTCACTCGTATTTATCAGCAGTTGGCTGGGACACATAAATCGTAAAAGCGTAATTGCCGTATGACGATAGCGCTTTTTGAGTTCGCAGTTTTTAGTTTTTAGTTTGTAGTGAGGGCAAAAATTTAAAACCCAATTTCTACAAACTACAAACTCTATGCTATAAACTATTAAAAGTAGGAGGATTTTCATGGCAGAATTATTAGCCCCGGCAGGCTCTTTAGAAAACGTACTCACCGCCATTGACGCCGGTGCCGATGCCGTTTATTTTGGCGGGAAAGGCTTCAATGCCCGCAAATTTGCTCATAATCTCGACGATGCTGAAATCGGACAGGCTGTCCGGACGGCTCATTTATTTGGTGTAAAAGTCTATGTCACAGTCAACATCCTCATGGCAGACACGGAATTAGAGGCTTTGTCGGCCTATTTGCAGCTCCTCGACTCATTCGGCGTCGATGGCATCATCGTCCAGGATCTGGCCGTAGCCGCTTTGGCCCGGAAAGTCGCGCCGGATCTGCCGCTCCACGGCAGTACGCAGATGACTGTGGCCGACTTGGACGGCGTCCGTTTCCTCGAGGCCAATGGCTTCACCCAGGCCGTCTTGTCCCGCGAATTGTCGGCCCAGGAAATCCGCTTCATCGCTTCTCAGTCGTCCATTCCCATTGAAGTCTTCATCCACGGCGCGTCGTGCATGGCCTATTCCGGCCAGTGCTTGATAAGCAGTTTCCTCGGCGGCCGCAGCGGCAACCGCGGTGCCTGTGCCCAGCCCTGCCGTCAGCCTTATACGCTGCTCTGCGATGGCCAACCTGTCATGAAACACGAGGCCTATGTCCTCAGCCTGAAGGATTTGAAATCCCTCGATTATATCGACGACTTGCTCGATGCCGGCGTCACGTCCTTTAAAATCGAAGGCCGCATGAAGGGCGATACGTACGTCCGGACCGTCGTTTCGGCATACCGCAGGGTCATCGATGCCCATTACCAGAGCCCGCAGCAGCGCAAGGCCGCCCATCGCGAAGCGGCAGCCCTCCTGGAAGGCGCCTTTAACCGCAGTTATCAGGCCGATTTCCTGGGAGATTCCGTCAGCCGCCGCACGTTGACCGAACGCAATCCGTCGGGACGGCAGACGGCTGACGACATGGCCGGCGGCCTGACGCGGAAACTTTCTATCTATGGCCACGTCGATACGGAAGACCAGGGGAACCTGCGCCTGACCTTGTGGGATGAAAATGGCCATACTGCCTCGGCTGTAGCCGATTTCCAGCCCGAACCGGCCCGCCAGCGGCCGGCAACGGCCGATTACGTCCAGGGCCAGCTCGGCCGCCTGGGCGATACGCCCTTTGCCCTGGCCAGTGTGACCGTGTGGGATGAAACGCGCATGATCCCGGCCAGTGTCCTCAACGGCCTGCGCCGTCAGGCCGTCCAGGCTTTGACCGACAGTATCCTGGCGGATTACCCGCGGCCGGCAGCCGGAAAGGCCCGGCAGCGGCAGGCTCCGGACAGGCAGCAGGGGGACAAGGAGGCCATGCAGCTCGTCGTCCGCTGTGACAGTGTCGACGGCGTCGTCGCCGCTGCGGACCAGGGTGCCGACGTCATCATCTTTGGCGGCGAATCGTACCATCATCATCCCTTCGGCACCAAGGCCTGGCAGGCCGCCGTCCAGGCCGCTCATGAACAGGGCGCGGCTTTGTGGGCCGGTACACCGCGTATTGTCCGCGAAGAAAACCGCCTGGTCGTCCAGAACGAACTGGAACGGGCCATCACGGCCGGCGTCGACGGCATCTATGCTGGTGCCATGGCGGTCTTTGCCATGATAGCCGACTTGAATATTACCGTGCCCGTCCGGGCCGATTGGTCCCTCAATATCTTTAACAGCCAGGCGGCCCGGGCCTATGCATCCTTGGGCTGTACGGCCGTTACGGCGTCTGTCGAAGCGACGCTGCGCCAGTTGAAAGAAATGGTCCGCCAGAGCGGCTGTCCCATCGAAGCCGTCGTCCAGGGCCGGGCCGAAATGATGGTTACTGAGTCCTGCGTCATTTCGTCCTTTGCCGGCAAGGGGCAGAAGAAAGGCTGCCCGGGCGTCTGCAACCGTGGTGCCTATGCCCTGCGGGACCGCCGGGACGAAACGTTCCCTGTCGTCACCGACCAGTATTGCCGCAACCACATCCTCAACAGCCGGGATCTGGATATGGCGCCGTATTATAAAGACCTGTGCCGCGCCGGCATCGCCGCCATCCGCATCGAAGGCCGCGGCCGCACGCCGCAGTGGATTGGCCAGCAGGTCAGCCGGTACCGCCGCCTCTGTGACGGTACGGAAACGATGCTCTTAGGCAGGGAAGACCAGACCGTGACGCGCGGTCATTTCTTCCACGGAATCTTATAACAACAGGAGTAATGCCATTTATGAATAAAAGAAGTATGAGGATTTTGGGATTCTACCAGGTCCAGAACATGCTGGTCCGCCTGGCCCCGTCCCGGTTGTCTAAAGAAATCGCCCGCCGCCTGAGACCGGTGAACGATGGCGATGTCATTGAAAAGAACCTGACCGATACGGAAGAAGCCGTCCGCTGCATGCAGACGGAAACGAGCACGCCCTTCGGCGGCATCGTCGATATCCGTCCGTCCCTGGAAAAGGCCAAGCGCGAAGTGACCCTCGATTCCCATGAATGTATCGATATCTGGAATAACCTCCAGCATTATGGGGAAATCCGGTCGTTCTTCGCCGAACGGGGGGCTGAGTATCCCCAGCTGGCCGAACAGGCAGAGGTCATCGGCGATTTTTCCCAGCTTTCTCATTCTTTCGCCACTGTCTTTGACAACAACCGCCAGATCCGGGACAATGCGTCGCCGGAATTGATGCGCCTGCGCAGCCGTATCGTCGAACTGGAACGGCAGACCAAGCGTTATGTCAATAATGTCCTGCAGAACAAGGAATATCAGAAGTATTTCCAGGATGCCCTGGTCACAGTGCGCAACAACCGCTATGTCATCCCCATCAAGCAGGAATACCGCCATGCCTTTCCCGGCATCGTCCACGATACGTCGGCCAGTGGCTCGACGCTCTATGTCGAACCGTTGGCCATCGTCAATGCCAACAACGACCTGCAGGCCGCCCGCATTGGCGAAACGAAGGAAATCGAACGCATTTTCCGCCGCCTGACGGCCAAAGTGCAGCAGCAGTACAATGACTTGTATGACAGCACGAAGTGTGTCGGTCAGCTGGAATTCGCCTTTGCCAAGGCTCAGCTGGCCTTGAAGATGAAGGCCTGCCGTCCGGCCATTTCCAAGACGCGGGAAATCAGGCTCATCCAGGCCCGCCATCCCCTCATCGACGCCAAGCACGTCGTGCCCAATACCATCGTCATCGGCGGCGATTACCGCATCCTGCTCATTACGGGCTCCAACACGGGCGGCAAGACCGTTTCCATGAAGACCCTGGGCCTTTTGGTCCTCATGCATCAGGCCGGCCTGTTCATCCCCGTCGGCGAATCATCGGAACTGCCCGTCTTCCGCGACGTCTTTTCCGACATCGGCGACGAACAGGATATTTCCCAGAACCTGAGTACCTTTTCCAGCCATATGAAGCAGCTCATCTACATCCTCAAGCACTGCGGGCCGGAAGACCTCATCCTGGCAGACGAACTCGGTTCCGGTACGGACCCGGCCGAAGGCAGTGCCATCGCCATTGCCATCCTCGATGCCTTTTACCAGAAAGGCTCGTATGTCATGGTCACGACCCATTACAACGACCTCAAGAACTATGCCTATAATACGCCGGGCATCGAAAACGGCCACGTCGAGTTCGATATGGAAACGCTGAAGCCGACGTACAAGCTGCGCATTGGCTCGGCCGGCAGTTCCCACGCCTTCAGCATCAGCGAACGCCTGGGCATGCCCAGGGATATCCTGGAAAAAGCCAAAGACCTGCGCAGCAAGGCTCAGGACATGGATATGGAAAAAGTCCTGACCCAGCTCAATGCACAGGCCAAAAAGATGGACGAAGAACAGGCGGAACTGGAATACCGCCTGCGCGAAGCCCGGAAACTGGAAGACGATTTGCGCAAAGAAAAGGACAAGGTCACGTCGAAGCGGCAGGACATCATCGACGCCAGCCGCCGCGATGCCGTTGACCTCAAGCGCAATCTCCGCGTCGAAGCCGAAAAGATTATCCGCGAATTGAAGGCTCAGTCCAAGGAGGGGACGGACCGGGAAAAGGCCAAGGCCATCGACAAAGCCCGCCGGGCTATCCAGCAGATTTCCCTGCCTGAAGCCGAAAAGCCCCAGCGCGACCCTGTCGACCTGTCGAAATTGAAAGTCGGCCAGCAGGTCTTCGTCAACAACCTGGACAGCGTCGGCACGGTCGAAGACATCGGCAGCAAACAGCTGACCGTCTCCGTCCGGGGCATGACGGTCCGGGTTAAATTCAAGGACGTCAGTGCGCCGTACCTCGATGAATTGAAGAAAGAACAGCAGGCGGAAAAGAAAGCCGCTGCCGCCTCGTCGTACCGGCCTATCCGTACGTCCAGCGTGGCCACGGAATTGAACATCATCGGCAAGACCTTCAGCGAAGCCCTGCCGGAAGTAGAACGCTTCCTCGACCAGGCCCTGGCTGCCGGCTTCAGTCCGGTCAAGATCATCCACGGCAAGGGCAGCGGCGCCCTGCGCCGTCAGATCCACGCCTTCCTCGACGACCAGCCATTCGTCAAGAAATACCAGCTCGACGACGTAGAAGGCGGCGGTGCCGGCGTCACCCTGGTCTATTTCTAAGGGAAGAGGGGACTGTCGCACGAAGGTTTTTGCCATCATGCAAGACCCCTCTTACTTTATAGTTTGTAGTATGGAGTTTGTAGAACGGAGTTTATAGTTTGTAGGGGCCGCCCGTGGGCGGCCCGTTAGGGATTTGGGTGATTCTTCTAGCAGACTGGCTGAGAAATCGTACATATTCTGGAGCGGGCGCCCTGCGGGGCGCCCCTACAGAAAAAGGAGCTGTCTTCGTACGACAGCTCCTTTTTTCATGTAATATTTCCTATGCCGACTACGCCATCGCCATGGTCGACGAAATCGAAAAGGGCCATCACATCAATCAGCGCATCAGCGTCGTCGGGGCCTAAGTTTTCCTGGATTTCCTAAAAAAGAAGCGGCCCACCTTGCCGTAACCACTGTAGCGCAGTGGCTGCGGCAACATGAGCCGATAGAAGTCATCTTCAACGTTTTTACCGAGGAAGACCGGATAATATATGAACGAAAACTAGTGGAAAAAGGGGAAGAGTAGATTGTACGGTAGGGGACGCCCGCCTCTGCTGTCCGTTCTGGCAACCGTCCTGCACCTCCCGATGGTCGGCACCTGACGGGCCAGAAAGGCTTTGGGCGTCCCCTACGAGGCGGCCATAAGGCCGCAAAAACGAACCACGAATCACTAGCCACGAGCCACGAACATTAAAACAGCATCTGGAAGTGGATGCGGGTCATTTCGTGGGGGTCCTGGCTGCTGGTCTTGGCCTGGCTGGCGAAGGACTGCATGACGCTGAATTTCAGGTTCTTGGCGACGATGTAGTCAGCGCCGATGCCCCAGCTGCGCTGGTTGTCCATGTCGCTGGAGAAGCGCCATGTAAAGGGATTGCCGCCCATGAAGGAGCCGTCGTCGAGGTCGAGGTATTCCAGCCAGGTATCCCAGCTGCCGGGCGTGTGGAAGTCGGCTTTGCCGTACTGAAGGGTTCCCATCCAGGCGTCGCCGTAGTCCTGGCCGTCGACGTTCTTGAAGCCTTCGTTGAAGCCGATGTGTTCGTAGTTGGCCAGGGCGCTCCATTTGCCGTAGTTGCCGCGGACGAAGTAGCCGGCTACGTATTTAGCGAAGAATTCCGGTGCCAGGTCGTTGGTCTTATGCAGGCGGTTGTAGTAGAACCCGGCTTCGGAACGGGCGGCCTTGCCGCCGCCGAAGAAGGCGTCGATTTCACCGTAACCCGTTTCCAGGCCGGACGTGCTGAAGGCGTTGGAATAGGCCTGGGATGCGTGGATAGTGTCGACGCCGGGTTTCTTGCCGTCTTTGAATTTGCCGTAGCCTGTGGTGATGGCCAGCTTGTCGTTGTGATAGCGCAGTTCGGCGCCGTCGAGGGCATCGAAGTACTGCAGGCCGTAGGCGTCGCGGCCGATGCGGTAGACGTCATTGCGGCCGACGCTGAGTTCCCAGTTCTTGCTGCCGAAGTTGTAGTCCACTTTGGCCAAATCGACATAGGGATTATTGCCTTCGTCAGAAGCGGCTTTGTTGCCGGCGAAGGGGCGGAAGCCCGTGCTGACGCCGGCCGTGACCTTGGTGCGGTCGTTGACCTGGCCCTGGGCGCGGATGCGGAAGCGCGTATCCCAGGAATTGTCGTCTTTCTTGTTGCCGTTCTGGTAGCGGTAGCGGACGAAGGCGTCGCCGAAGACGCGCGTGTTGCCGACGCGGTTTTCCAGGTTGGTCACGCGGACGCCGAGGCTGTTCAGTTCGTCGGCGTATTCATCGGCCAGCTTGTTGATCAGGGCCCGCTGTTCGACGGAAGCCTTGTCCATATGGGCCATGGCTTTGGCGACCATTTCAGCCGCTTCGTAGCGGGTGATGTTGCGATGGCCCTGGAAATACTGACCATCGATGCCCTGGATGATGCCGGCGTCGGCCAGTTCGACGACGGACTGGTAAGCCCAGCTGTCCGACGGGACGTCGACAAAGGGATTGGCGGCGAAAGCCGACAGGGAAGTGACAGCCAAGGCGGCTGCCAGGGTACAGACTACTTGTTTCTTCACGAATAAAAGACCTTCTTTCTTCTCATTCTTTTCTCGTATGCAGAAAAGTGCATAAAATTATACATTGCCTCTAGTATACTACGATGTGTTATGACTATGTGTCAAATGAGAAGAAAGTTTACCTTTTCTTTATAATTTTACGTGACTGAAGACTTCGCCAATCGGGTCGTGGAGGACCAGGTCGGCGGCGCTGTCCATGTCGGTGCTCGACTTGTTGATGAGGACCAGTTTATGGCCGCGGTAGTAACGGACCAGGCCGGCAGCGGGGTAGACGACGAGGCTCGTGCCGCCGATGATGAGCATGTCGGCGTGGCTGATGTAGTACAGGGACTGTTCGATGACGTCGTTGTCCAGGCCTTCTTCATAGAGGACGACGTCGGGCTTGATGGTGCCGCCGCAGGCGTCGCACTTGGGGATGCCTGTGGAATTCTTCATGTATTCGGCGTCGAAGAATTTGTTGCAGTGCATGCAGAAGTTGCGGTGGACGCTGCCGTGCAGTTCCAGGACATTCTTACTGCCCGCTTTCTGGTGCAGGCCGTCGATGTTCTGGGTGACGATGGCTTTCAATTTGCCGGCCTTTTCCAGTTCGGCCAGCTTGATGTGGGCCATGTTGGGCTGGGCGTCGAGGGCCAGCATCTTGTCGCGGTAGAAGCGGTAGAATTCTTCCGTGTTGTCCATGAAGAAGGAGTGGCTGAGAATCGTTTCGGGCGGGTATTTATAGTGCTGGTTGTACAGGCCGTCGGTGCTGCGGAAATCGGGGATGCCGCTTTCCGTCGATACGCCGGCGCCGCCGAAGAAGACGATGTTATCCGAATTTTTTACCATGTCGACGAATTTTTCAATATTTGTCATCGTAATTACCCCTTTCATACATTATATGTGTCTTTCAATAACTGCAGGCCCGACGGGGTGCGGAACACCTTGTCGCGGAAGGTGGCAATGGCTTCCGGTTTCAGCTGGTCTTCATAGGCGTTGACCAGGAAATCGGCTTCCAGGAGTATCTGGTAGTCCAGGCCGTCGACACCGTCGTAGGTGTGATGGTGGGCGATGAGGAAGCAGACCCGGTCGATGAGCTTTTCATCGGCACCGAGTTCTTCCAGGATAGCCCTGGCCGGGGCGGGGCCTTCGATTTCCTGGTATTTGCCCGACGAGGAACCGTATTTTTCTTCGGCTGCGTGGATGCCGATGTCGTGTAGGACGGCGGCCGTACGCAGGATGCCCTGCTGGTCTTCGGGCAGTCCTTCCAGTCGGCCGATGGTGTCGGCATAGGCGTAGACCTTGAGGAAATGGTGGATGCGCCGGGCATCGCCGTGGTCGAAGGCGATGGCTTTCTGTATTACTTGTTCAATAGCTGTCATGTAAATCCCTGCCTTTCTGTTTCATTATACTACAGGGCCGGGAAGATAGGAACGGCCTGATACAAACCATCCATAGCCTATTGACAGATTATCACATCATACCGTATCCTTTTTATAGGACTTTTTTTTTTAATTTTTATTTATATTTTTATTTTTATGGTAAGGATGTGATTCTATGATTATGGCTGTCCTGAACTACCTCGATGATGTCCTTTATTATCCTATCTTAATGGTCATCCTCATTGCAGCCGGCCTTATTTTTTCCTGGAAGACGCGCTGTGTCCAGCTGCGCCTGTTACCGGAAAGTATCCGCGTCGTCATGGAAAAACCGACGGAAGCCGGGAAAGTATCGTCTTTCCAGGCTCTCATGGTTTCGACGGCATCCCGTGTCGGTACGGGCAATATCATCGGCGTCTCGACGGCAATCTGCCTGGGCGGTCCCGGTGCCGTTTTCTGGATGTGGCTTCTGGCCATCATCGGTGGGGCTACGGCCTTCATCGAAAGTACGCTGGCCCAGATTTACAAGCGCCGCAATCCCCTGGGCCACAGCTACGGCGGCCCGGCCTATTACATTGAAACGGCCATGCACAAGCGCTGGCTCGGCGTCCTCTTCGCCTTTTCCCTGATTTTGACCTATGCCGGCGGCTTCAACCTGCTCTGCTCGTTCAACATGCAGTCGACGTTCCTGGTCTACAGCTTCTATGACCCGACGACGACGCCGTGGATCATCGGTGCCGTCTTTGCGGCTCTCGTCGCGTACTGTCTCGTCGGCGGCGGCCAGCGCATCATCAAGGTCACGTCCGTCCTGGTCCCGGTCATGGGCGGCATCTATATCCTGGCAGCGCTCATCGTCATCGTCTTCCACATTACCAGCCTGCCTCAGGTCTTCGCCATGATCTTTGCCGATGCCTTCGACTTCCAGTCCATCCTCGGCGGCGTGTCCGGCTCCTGCATGATCTACGGCATCAAGCGCGGCCTCTATTCCAATGAAGCCGGTATCGGTTCGGCCCCGAATGCGGCAGCTGCGGCTGACGTCAGCCATCCGGTCAAACAAGGCCTGGTCCAGATGCTGTCGGTCTTCATCGATACCCTCCTGGTCTGCAGTGCCACGGCTTTCATGGGCCTCTTCTCGGGCGTGCCCATTACCAAGGAAGTAGCCGGTGCGGCTTATGTCCAGAACGCAGCGACGGCCGTCTTCGGCGGCTTCGGACCCCTCCTGATTACGGTCTGCATGCTGCTCTTCGGTTTTTCCACGCTCATCGGCAACTTGTTCTATGTCGACAACTGCATCCGCTTCATCCACAAGGGCGCGCCGTCCCACGGTTTCGTCAATATTTTCCGCATCGTCTGTGTCCTCGTCGTTTTTGTCGGCGCCGGCATGTCCATGGCCGCTGTCTGGGATATCGCCGATATCCTCATGGCCGTCATGTGCTTTATCAACATCCCGGCCTGCTTCATCCTAGGCAACACGGCCGTCAAAGCCATGCGGGACTATCAGCAGCAGAAGAAGGAAGGCAGGAACCCTGTCTTCAAGGCGGCTTCCATCGGTATTGATGAAAGTACGGTCCAGTATTGGAAGTAAGCCTCTTGACAAATGGGGGAGAAGCCTTTACAATACGTCTATGTACAAGTAATTGTCATAAAAAATGAAAAGCGATGAACAAGACGGCCAGTGTCGTCACTGCCTTTTCAGCGAGCCGGGGATAGTGTGAGCCCGGAAAAGGCCGTATGCTGGCGGATCACTTGGGAGCTGCAGCTGCGAACCAGCTGCCGGGTCGCGTCGTTATTGCGCGTCAAAGTGGCTGCTCCGGCAGTCAATAGGGTGGTACCACGGTGATTACGTCTTCGTCCCTTTTGGGGACGGAGACGTTATTTTTTTTCACAGATTCAGAGGAGGAAACACAATGGATTACGGTAAGACTTTACATCTGCCTCAGACCGATTTCCCCATGCGCGGCAACTTGCCGAAACGGGAACCGGACTTTTTGAAATTCTGGCAGGACAACAAGATTTATGAAAAACGCTTGAAGAAACGGGACGGTGCGCCCAAGTTCATTCTTCACGACGGTCCTCCGTATGCCAATGGCAAGATCCACATCGGCCATGCATTGAATAAAGTATTAAAAGACATTATCCTCAAATATAAGACCCAGCAGGGCTGCTACACGAAATACGTTCCCGGCTGGGATACGCACGGCCTGCCTATCGAACACGCCGTCATCAAAGATACGGGCCTGAACCGCCACGAAATGGCCCCCCTCGACTTGCGTGCCAAATGCCGTGACTACGCCCTGGCCCGCGTGGAAGAACAGAAGAAAGACTTCATCCGCCTCGGCGTCCTCGGTGACTGGGACCATCCGTACCTGACGCTGCGCAAGCCCGTCGAAGTCGCTCAGATCGGCGTCTTCGGGGAAATGGCCAAGAAAGGCTACATCTACAAAGGCCTGAAGACCGTTTACTGGTGCCCGCACTGCGAAACGGCCCTGGCTGAAGCTGAAATCGAATACAAGGATGATAAATCCTTCTCCATTTACGTCAAATTCAAGTCCGTCGACCTCAACTGCCATATGCCGAAAGGTGCCGATCCGGACAAGGTCTTCGCCCTCATCTGGACGACGACGCCGTGGACCATTCCCTGCAACGTCGCCATCAGTGCCAACGAAAACTTTGAATACGTCTGGGTCCGCATTGGCGACGAATACCTGCTCATGGCCAAAGACCTGGTCGAACCGACCATGAAAGCCGGCAAAGTCGACGACTACGAAGTCCTGCCCGACGTCATGACGGGCAAACAGCTCGAAGGCCTGGTCTTCAAGCATCCCTTCTATGACCGTAAAGTCCCCATCATCCTCGGCGACCACGTCACTCTCGAAGCTGGTACCGGCCTCGTCCATACCGCTCCGGACCATGGCCAGGACGACTTTGATGTCTGCAAGAAATATGCTTCCTGGAGCCTCAAGCCGCTGGGCACAGTCGACGGCACGGGCCGTTACACCGACAAGGTTCCCGGCTTTGAAGGCCAGTTCGTCTTCGATACGAACGTACCGGTCATCAAGAAACTGGCTGAACTGGGCGCCCTCTTTGCCAAGAGCACGTTCCGCCATCAGTATCCGCACTGCTGGCGCTGCAAGGAACCGATCATCTACCGCGCTACGGAACAGTGGTTCGCTTCGGTCGACGGCTTCCGCCAGAAAGCCCTCGATGCCATCGACACGGTCAAATGGATTCCGTCCTGGGGCCATGACCGCATTTACAATATGATCCACGACCGCGGTGACTGGTGCATTTCCCGTCAGCGTGTCTGGGGCGTGCCGATTCCTATCTTCTACTGCGAAGACTGCGGCGAACACATCATCAATGATGAAACCATCGCTCATTTACAGAAGATGTTCGCCAAAGAAGGCTCCGATACGTGGTGGATGCACGACGTCAAGGAACTCATGCCGGAAGGCTATAAATGCCCGCACTGCGGCGGCACGCACTTCCGCAAGGAAACGGATATCATGGACGTCTGGTTCGACAGCGGCTGCACCCATCAGGGCGTACTGAAAAATGACCCGGACCTCGATTATCCCTGCGAAATGTACCTGGAAGGCTCGGACCAGCATCGCGGCTGGTTCAACAGCTCCCTGCTCACGTCGGTTGCCGTCAACGGCTATGCTCCGTACAAATCGGTCCTGACCCACGGCTTCACGGTCGATGGCGAAGGCCGCAAGATGAGTAAATCCGTCGGCAACACCGTCGCTCCCCAGGAAGTCATCGAAAAATACGGCGCTGACGTCCTGCGCCTGTGGGTATCGTCGGCTGACTACCAGGGGGATATCCGCTTGTCGCCGAAGATCCTGAAACAGCTCTCCGACGTCTACCGCAAGATCCGCAACACCTTCCGTTACCTCCTGGGCAACCTGGCCGACTTCGATCCGGCTAAGGATACGATTGCTTACCAGGACATGACGGACCTCGATAAATGGGCTCTCCTGCGTCTGGAACAGGTCTTTGAAGAAGTCACCGATGCTTATGAAAACTACCAGTTCCACGTCATGTACCACGCTATCCACAACTTCTGCACCGTCGATTTGAGCGCCATGTACCTGGATGTCATCAAAGACCGCCTGTACACGGAAAAGGCTGATTCCCATATCCGCCGCAGCGCCCAGTCGGCTATGTACATCATCCTCGATACGCTGGTCAAGATCGTCGCACCGGTCCTGTCCTTCACGGCCGAAGAAGTATGGCAGAACATGCCCGCTGTCGAAGGCAAGGAAGAAAGTGTCCTGCTCACCGATTGGCCCAAGGCTCACAAAGAATACCTCAACGCTGACCTCGATGCCCGCTGGGCTCAGTTCCTGTCGTACCGCCGCGATTTGACGCGTGTCCTCGAAGGCGCCCGTAAGGAACACAAGATCGGCCATGCCCTGGACGCAGCCGTCACCATCTATGCCGATGGCGAAGACTACGATTTCCTCAGCCAGTGGCAGGATCAGCTGGCCACGCTGCTCATCGTCAGCGAAGCCAAACTGGTCAAAGGCGAAGCCCCGGCTGAAGCCGTTGCCGGTGAAGACCACGGCGACATGAAAGTCGTCGTTGCTCCGTCGACAGCTGAAAAATGCGAACGCTGCTGGATCCACAGCGACACTGTCGGCTCGGATCCGAACCATCCGACCCTCTGCGCCCGCTGCGCTGCCGTATTAAGTGAATAAAAGTTTGATATATGAAAAAAGGGACTGTCGCACGTGCGACAGCCCCTTTTTTTAGCAGTCAGCGGCTAGCAGTCAGCAGCTAGCGGATGGTTTTAAATTTAGCGCTATCCACTAAAAACTACAAATGCTGAGAAATCAACCTCTCAGACCGCCTTTGGCGGCCAGCTCTCCTATGAGGAGAGCCTTTCGTCAAACATCATACATCAAAGGCAAAGAAAACCTGCGTGATAACAAAAAGCTTTACATGAGATTTCTTTTTTTTATTGAAAATTTACGGCTTTTGCTTTATAATAAACAAGTGTATTCATACATTATACATTTGTAACATGGAATTAGGGTAGGAGGTTTTATTTATGCATAGTTTATGGAATGCATTGAACCGCATCAGCCTGATCAAGCAGATCATCATCGGCTTGGTCATCGGTATCGCCGTGGCTATGGCTTTTCCTGCAGCAGGGAAAGAACTGGCCTTGCTCGGCGTCATCTTCGTCGGGGCCTTGAAGGGCATCGCCCCGGTATTGGTCTTCGTCCTGGTCGCCGCTGCACTGGGCCGCAAACAGGAAGACCATGAATCGAACATCAAAGATGTCATCATCCTGTATCTCATCGGTACTTTTTTAGCGGCTTTCTTTGCCGTCATGATCAGTTTCGTCTTCCCCCTGACGCTGCAGCTCGACGTATCGGCTGCCAGCAATAAGGCACCGGAAGGCATTGCCGAAGTCTTGACGACGCTCCTCAAGAACATCGTCGACAACCCGGTTCACGCCCTGATGACGGGCAACTACATCGGTATCCTCGGCTGGGCCTGCCTGTTCGGCGTTGCCGTCCGCCGCGTCTCCGAATCGTCGAAAGCCGTCCTCGATGACTGTGCCGACGCTGTCACGACCTGCGTCCAGTGGATCATCCGCCTGGCTCCGCTCGGCATCATGGGCCTCGTCGCCGACTCCGTTTCGTCCAACGGCATCGGTGCCCTCATCGGTTATGCTAAATTGCTCTGTCTCCTCTTAGGGACGATGCTGCTCTTCGCTTTCGTCATCAACCCGATCATCGTCTACGCCAAGATCCGCCGCAATCCGTACCCGCTGGTATGGAAATGCGTCAAGACGTCTGGCGTCACGGCCTTCTTTACGCGCAGCTCGGCCGCGAATATCCCGGTCAACCTGTCCCTGGCCAAGGAACTCGGCGTCAATCCCGATACGTATACCGTCACCATTCCGCTCGGTGCGACCATCAATATGTCCGGCGCAGCCATTACCATTTCCATCATGACCCTGGCTGCCGTCCACACCCTGGGCATTTCCGTCGACTTCCCGACGGCCCTCTTGCTCAGCGTCCTTTCGGCCATCGGTGCCTGTGGTGCTTCCGGCGTTGCCGGCGGCTCGCTGCTGCTGATCCCCATGGCCTGCAGCCTCTTCGGTATCTCCAATGATATTGCCATGCAGGTCGTCGGCGTCGGCTTCATCATCGGCGTCCTCCAGGACTCGACCGAAACGGCCCTTAACTCGTCGACAGACATCCTCTTCACGGCAGCTGCCGACTTTGCTCAGCGCGGCTATCCGGAACACCTGGGTGGCGGCCACGAAGTCAGCCATCAAGGGTAGGAACGCCCCTTGGGCGTTCCGCAGGCCGCAGTTCGCGGTCCGCGTGTAGGGCGTCACGGATTATGACGAATAACGCAGGCCGCCGTTCGCATGTAGGGGCGCCACGTGAGGCGCCCGCTACGGATTATGACGAATAACGCAGTCCGCCGGCCGCAAAAGGGCCCTCGCATGATGGTATTCGTCATCATGCGAGGGCCCTTTTTCTTGGTCAAAAGCAACCTCTCAGACCGCCTTCGGCGGCCAGCTCCCCTATAAGGGGAGCCGCTAGCCACTAACCACTAAAAAAGGGCCTGTCGCACGAAGGCTTCTACCATCGTGCGAGGGTCCTTTTTCTTGGTCAAAAGCAACCTCTCAGACCGCCTTCGGCGGCCAGCTCCCCTATAAGGGGAGCCGCTAGCCACTAACCACTAAAAAAGGGCCTGTCGCACGAAGGCTTCTACCATCGTGCGAGGGTCCTTTTTCTTGGTCAAAAGCAACCTCTCAGACCGCCTTCGGCGGCCAGCTCCCCTATAAGGGGAGCCGCTGGCCACGAGCCACGAGCCACTAAAAAAGCGTTGTCCGTCGGGACAACGCTTTTTTCTACCTTATTTTCCGCTAGCAGCGATGCAGTCATTGAGGTCAGCAATGAGTGCGTCGACGTCGATGCCGTGGGCACCAGCGCCCTGGCCGATGGTTTCAAAGTGAGCAGCCATGCAGCCAATGCAGCCGAGGCCGTACTGCTGGAAGATTTCAATGATCTGCGGATATTTCTGAACGGCTTCAATGATACCCGTGTCTTTTGTAATCTGTGCCATTATTTTTATTCCTCCTTGTCAATTCGTATCCGTACCGTTTTGAAGGAACTTCCGGATTGCATCTATTATATCATACTTTTTTTCATTTGTGCGAGGAAATACTTTTTTCCTCCAAGAGTTGGCCGTCGGGCAGGAAGCTGCGGAAGGTCAGGCTGTCGTCCGTCGCTTCCAGGGTCATGTAATTGTCCGTTTCCGGCTGGGGTGCGACGTATTCGTCGAGGCTGTGCTGTTTCCATAGGCCCGGATACTGGACGTTGCCGGCGACACCGGTGATGAGGTACAGCGGGCCCGATTCATCGCGCTGAAAGTTCCTGATATGGCCCCGGTCGCGGTAGGTGTGGAGATGGGCCGAGAGGACGGCATCGACGCCGTACTGGTCGAAGAGGGGCATCCACAGCCGGCCTTCGGGCGAGAAGCCTTCTTCCCGGGGCTCGGGCCGGTTGGCAAAGCCGTACTGGAGCGGGTCCTTGTGCATGAGGACGATTTTCCATTTCTTCGTCGTCTTGGCCATGTCTTCCTTGAACCAGGCCACTTCGTCTTCGTCGAGGCTGGGCTCGAAGTCAGCCAGTTCCTGGGACTGCGTGTTGAGGACGACGAAGTGGACGTCACCGTAGTCGAAGGAGTAGAACTGGTTCTGGTATTTTTCCCTGTCGATACGAGGCAGGGCGAAGAGGTGCAGGTAGGCTTCGGGCATGCGGACTTTCCAGTCCTTGTCATACGTTTCGTGATTGCCCAGGAGGGGGACGACGGGGATGCGGGCGATCATGTCGCCGACGACGTCGAACCAGGCGTTCCACTGGTAATGGTCCTGGCCGTTATCGACGAGGTCGCCCATGTTGATGAAGAACTGCGCGTCCTGGTTGCGCTGCCAGGCAGGTTGGGCCGTGGCAGCCCAGACGCTGTAGTCGCTGGACTGGGAATCCGGGAAGATGAGGGCCTTGAAGTCATGGCCCTGGGCCGTATGGAAGGACTGCCAGTCACTGCGTTTGTCGCCGGCACCGACGCGGTATTCATAGGCCGTACCCGGTTTTAGATCGCTGACGGCCGCCGTGTGGATATAGGTCGTCACGCCATCGTCGCTGAAGGCGTCACTGGAAGCGGGGAGCTGCATGAGGGAATCGTCGTCGCCGGCTTGGCGGTATTCGACGACAGGATTCTCTTCGGCGTAGTCCGACTGCCACATGAAGGTCCGCGACGTCGTGCTGTCGGCCGTGATGACCTGGCGGATGTTCGAGGCATCGACGGCATCCGTCGACAGGTAGTGGGCCGCCGCGGCTTTGGTGGCCTTGACGCCCTGTCTGGCGACGGTCTTCGTACCCGGCAGCCAGGTATAGGCACTGACGGCGGCGATGACGGCAGCGGCCAGGGAAAAGGCGATGATTTTTTTATATTTGGCTTTCATAGAATTCCTCCTGTTTTTTTCGGATATAAGTCATTATAAGATATGGAGTCAACTCCAAGTCAAGCAAAAAAGAAAAACTTGACAAGGCCTTCGCTTCGATATAAGATAGATGCATCAAAAGTGATAGAGAACGTCCATGAACGGGAGCAAGTACCGTCATGATACCCTTGACAGCGAGCCGGTGGCAGTGGAAGTCCGGTGAAGAGGCCATGAGCGGGAATGGGCCCGGGAGATGCAGGCTGAACGCGAGTAGGTCCTGCCGGAACTTTCACCGTTACCAGGAAAGAATGCATCTACGTGTGCATATGAGCCGGGCAGTTTTGCCAACCAGGGTGGTACCGCGGAAATGACTTTCCTTTCGTCCCTAATGTGAGGGATGGAAGGATTTTTTTATTGAACAGGGAGGAATCCATCATGTCTATTATTTTTTCTGGCATTCAGCCGAGCGGCAATTTGACTTTAGGCAACTATTTAGGCGCACTGCGCAATTTCTCGAAGATCCAGGACGGCAACGAATGTTATTACTGCGTCGTCAACCAGCATGCCATCACGGTCCCTCAGGATCCGCAGCTTTTGCATGAACGTACGCGGAAACTGGCCGCCATCTACCTGGCTTCCGGTCTAGATCCGGAAAAATCGACGCTCTTCGTCCAGTCGGAAGTCCCGGAACACGCACTCCTGGGCTGGATGATGATTACGCTGTCCTATGTCGGCGAATTGGAACGCATGACCCAGTATAAGGACAAGGCTTCCAAACGGGGCGATTCCATCCCGGCCGGCCTGTTGACCTATCCGCCCCTCATGGCTGCGGACATTCTCTTGTACCAGACCAACTTTGTCCCCGTCGGCGACGACCAGAAGCAGCACATGGAAATCACCCGCAACCTGGCCCAGCGCTTCAACCGCCTCTACGGCGAAGTCTTCACCATTCCCGATATCTACCTCGGCCAGGACGGCACGCGCGTCATGAGCCTCCAGGAACCGACCAAGAAGATGAGTAAATCCGACGACAACACGACGGCGACGATTTACCTCCTGGACGAACCGAAAGCCATCGAAAAGAAAATCAAGCGGGCCCAGACGGACAGTGAAAACTCCGTCCACTACGATAAGGAAAACAAGCCGGGCATTTCCAACCTCATTGAAATCTTCTCGGCCCTGACCGACCAGACCCACGAACAGGTCGAAGCGGCCTACGCCGGCAAAGGCTACGGCGCCTTCAAGAAAGACGTGGCCGATGCCATCATTTCGACGCTGGAACCGATCCAGCAGCGCTACCGCCAGCTCGTCGGCGACCCCGAACTGGACGCCATCCTCGACAAGGGCGCTGCCAAGGCACACGCCAAGGCTAGCGTCACTTACGAAAAAGCCGCCAAGGCCATGGGCTTGTTCCGCAAGTAAAACGATTCCACTTAATTTTGAAAGTGTAGCGGATTTCAACTTTATAAAAATAAAAGCAAATAACATATTGACAAAGAAAATGTAAAGTATTACACTATATTCAACAAAGAAAATAACGGAGACAAGAGGCAAGGGAGCCTGATGGAACATCAGCTTTCCTTGCCTCTGTTTTTGTTTGGGGAATTCTTTGTTAGTTATCATTTCTTTATAAAATCATCAGTTTAGGGGGAGTTACGAATGAGATTACGCGATGTAGGATTGACCAAAGAAGAAATCAAAGCCAAAGTAGACAAGTACATGATCGAAACGTACGAACGCTTCGACATGATCGCTGAACGCGGCAAGGGCATGTACGTCTACGATGAAAACGGCACGCCGTACCTCGATTTCTACGCTGGTATCGCCGTCAACAGTGCCGGCAGCTGTAACGATAAAGTCGTCCTGGCCGTCATCGACCAGTGCATGGACATCATGCAGACCTTCAACTATCCGTACACGGTCCCGCAGGCCCTGCTGGCTGAAAAGATTTGCACGACCATCGGCATGGACAAGATTTTCTTCCAGAACTCCGGTGCAGAAGCCAACGAAGCCATGATCAAGATGGCCCGTAAATACGGCGTCGAACACTTTGGTCCCAACAAATACGAAATCATTACGGCAAAAGAATCCTTCCACGGCCGTACCTTTGGTTCCATGAGTGCTACGGGCCAGCCGGACAATGCCTGCCAGATCGGTTTCGGCGCCATGACACCGGGCTTCAAATATGCTGAATTCAACAATTTGAAAGCCTTTGAAGACGCCATCACGGAAAACACCATCGGCATCATGGTCGAACCGGTACAGGGCGAAGGCGGTGTCCATCCGGCAACGAAAGAATTCCTCACAGGCCTGCGCAAACTGTGCGATGAAAAAGGCCTGCTCCTCCTCCTGGACGAAGTACAGAGCGGCTGGTGCCGCACCGGTGCTGTCATGTCCTACATGAACTACGGCATCAAACCGGATATCGTTTCCATGGCAAAAGCCCTTGGCGGCGGCATGCCGATCGCAGCCATCTGCGCCCGCGAAGACGTTTCCAAAGCCTTCACCATGGGTTCCCACGGCAGCACCTTCGGCGGCCATCCGGTCTGCTGCGCCGCTGCGTTGGCCGAAGTCAACGAACTGTTGGACAAAGACCTGGCCGGCAATGCCAAGAAGATGGGGGCATACTTCCTGGAACAGGCCCGCGAAAAACTGCCGCATCTGAAGGAAGCCCGCGGTCAGGGATGCTTCCTGGGGCTTGAATTCGACGACAAGATCAACAGCGTCGACTTGAAGCATAAATGCTTCGACAAACACATGCTGTCGACAGCTATCGGCGAACACGTCCTGCGCCTGGTACCGCCGCTGATCCTCCAGAAGGAACACGTTGACAAGGCCATTGCCATCATCAAGGAATCGGTCGAAGAATTGGCAAAATAAGTACACGTAACTGAGGGGTATGAGAAGGTGTCTGCCAGAATTGAGGGGTTGGCAGGCACCTTTTCTTAAAAAAGGGGGAAACGAAATGAAACATTTCGTCATCACTGTGGGATGTGAATTCGGCAGCGGCGGACCGGAAATCGGCAAGATGCTGGCCAAGTCGCTGGGAATCGAATACTACGACCGGGATCTCGTAGATAAAGTCGTGGAAAAAATCGGCGTAGAAAAACATCTCGCAGAAGAAGCAGATAATAAGAATTTCGTTCCTTACGGCATCGAAACATCACTGGGAACGCGCTATGTGAATTTGTCGAATAAAGTCATTTACACGCAGTTCGACGTCATCCGCAAGATGGCCAAATCGTCATGCGTCATCATCGGCCGGTGCAGCGACTATATCCTGAAGGGGCAGGATGATGTCGTCAACGTCTTCGTCTATGCACCGACGGAAGTACGCATCAAGACCATCATGGAAAAGATGAATTTATCCGAACGCCATGCGGCAGAAGTCATCCGGGATTATGACAATGCCCTCCATCGCCGGTATAAATACATCACCGGCACTTATCGCGGCGACCGTCACAACCGCCACCTGCTGGTCGACAGCAGCGTCCTGGGCTGGGAAAAGACGGCGAAATTCATCAAATCCTTCGTCGAAATGTGTTTTGAAGAGACTTGAGGGGGTATGAAAGATGGCTACAAAAAAGTCTGATTTTGATAAAGTCCTGAGTGCCTGGGACGTCCTGGTCATCGCCTTTGGCGCTATGATCGGCTGGGGCTGGGTCGTATCGACAGGCGACTGGATCATGGAAGGCGGCGTCCTCGGCGCTATGCTGGGCTTCGTCATTGGCGGCATCATGGTCTTCTTCGTCGGCCTGACCTATGCCGAACTGACGTCGGCCATGCCGCAGTGCGGTGGCGAACACGTCTTCAGTTATAAGGCCATGGGGCCCATTGGTTCCTTTATTTGTACGTGGATGATCGTCCTCGGCTATGTCAGCGTCGTCTGCTTTGAAGCCTGCGCACTGCCGACGATCGTCGCTTATATTTATCCTGATTTCCTGACGGGTTATATGTATACCGTTGCCGGCTTCGACATTTACGCTTCCTGGCTGGCCGTAGCTATTCTGGTTTCTGTCTTCATTACGGCCATCAATATCGTCGGGACCAAGACGGCTGCCATCTTGCAGACCATCCTGACGGTCATCATCGGCGGCGTCGGCATCCTGCTCATCGCTGCCTCGGCCCTGACCGGGACGACGGCCAACCTCGAAGGTCAGCTGTTCATGGGCGCTACGACGACGGATATGCTCAAAGGGACTTTGTCCGTTGCCGTCATGACGCCGTTCTATTTCATCGGCTTCGACGTCATCCCGCAGGCAGCGGAAGAAATTTCCGTATCCTTGCAGAAAATCGGCCGTATCCTGATTTTGTCCATCGTCCTGGCTGTTCTCTTCTATGCCCTCATCATCTTCGGTGTCGGCTATGTCATGAATAATTCGGAAATCGCCGTTGCCATGAAAGGCGTCGGCGGCCTGGTCACGGCCGATGCCATGGCTGTCGCCTTTGGCAGCTCCATCATGGCCAAGGTCCTCATCATCGGCGGCCTCTGCGGTATCATCACCAGCTGGAACTCCTTCCTCATCGGCGGCAGCCGTGCCATGTATTCCATGGCTGAATCGTACATGATTCCGCACGTCTTCGCTAAATTGCACGACAAATATAAGACACCGATCAACGCGCTCCTGCTCATCGGCCTCTTGTCCATCATCGCGCCCTTCTTCGGCAAGAAGATGCTGGTCTGGGTCGTCGATGCCGGTAACTTCGGCTGCTGCGTCGCCTACTGCATGGTCGCCATTTCCTTCGTCATCCTGCGCAAAAAGGCTCCGGAAATGGCCCGTCCCTACAAGGTCAGCCATTATAAACTGGTCGGCGCCATGGCCATCCTCATGTCGGGCTTCATGGTCGTCATGTACATGATCCCCGGCTCCGGCGCTACCCTGGTTCCCCAGGAATGGGGCATGGTCCTGGGATGGTCCGTCCTGGGCGTTCTCTTCGGCTTCTACTGCAAGGCTAAATACGGCAGTAAATTCGCTACCCACATCGACGTCGCCGTCGATAATGAAGCCGTCGAAGAAGCGGGCGACCTGGCTTTCGGTCAGGCCATGGCCGCTGCCCTGCACGACGTCGAATCCGATGCGCCTGTCACCTATGTATCGCAGCCGCTGAGCTTCTCCTTCTCCATGCCTGTGTCCGTCGTCTTCGGTGCCGGTAAGCGCCATATGGCCGGGGAACTCTTTAAGGCCTATGGGACCAAGGCCCTGGTCGTCACCGATGCCGCTACCAATGGGCGGGACATCGTCAATGAAGTCGAAAAGAGCCTGAAAGAGGCTGGCATTTCCGTAGCCCGCTTTGCTCATATTACGGGGAAATCCCTGGATATTACGGCTGATTCGGCAGTCGACGAAATCAAGAAGAACGGCAGCGACTTCATCGTCGCCATCGGCGGCAATACCGTCATGGAAGGGGCCAAGCTGATTGCCAGTGCCGCTGCCCGCACCTTGGGCAGGGCCATGATGCCCTTGAATTTCGTACCGACGACGTATCACGCCGGCGCCTGCTTCGATGCATCCCTGCCTGATGGCAGCTATGACGAAGCCATGCTGGCCAAGGTCGTCCTCGTCGATCCGGACTGCATGACCGGCATGAGCCAGAAAGACCGGGCCGTCTCCGGCTTTGCCGCCCTGTGCGAATGTATCCGGGCCTATACGGCGCCCGATGCCCAGCCGCTGACCGATGCCATGGCCCTCTATGCCATCGACATCCTGAATGACAAGCTCGTCGGCGTCTGCGGGGAAAATGCCGACAAAGGGGCTTGGGAAAAAGTCGTCCTGGCCGGCGTCATCGGCAGCATGGTCAGTGCCGAAACGGGCTGCCAGGTCGCCAAAGACCTGAAACAGGCCGTCGCCAAGACGTCCTTTGCAGCCGATGAAGTCCTCCTGGCCGCCATCGTGCCCGTCGTCGTCGACGCCAAGGCCGGTAAGGATCCCTTCCTCTATGGCAAACTGGCCCGCACCATGGGCGGTTTCACGTCCGATGACTGCGCTGCCCGCCTCTGCTACCTGGCCAAGGCTCTGCACCTCGACCTGCGCATTGCCGACATGGGCGTCCATGAAGACGACATCGCCAACCTGGCCGAAGCCTACATGGGCGAAGAAGCGGCCGAAGCCGTCCGGGAAAAAGCCGCTGCCATGGAAGCCGCATTTGATTCGTGAAAATAGTTTGTAGTTCAGCATGATTTGTAGGGGCTCGCACGTGGCGAGCCCGCCGGATATATGTAAGATACTTGTGAACCCGATTTCGTGAACGGGCGCCCCACGTGGCGCCCCTACAGAAAAAGGCGCTGTCTTCATGGGACAGCGCCTTTTTTCACATATACAAAAGATTTTCTTTTTGCCAGCAGGAGTTTGACAATTCTGTGTAGAATATTTTAAGATAAACTAGTTATATAGAGTTGCTTGGAGGTAGTCAATATGACACTCAGTTTATTTTGGTCGCGTTATACGCTGGAACTTCGGGAACAGCATCTGCGCGATGTCGATGAACTTTATCATTATCTCATTGCCCGGGAACGATGGAACTGGTTCCTGGCCAAGATTCCGGAACAGGCCCAGATCCAGATACTCCGCGGCCACAACCATGGCGAAGATTCCTGGACGTGCCGCAAGTGGCTCGACCACATGCTGGACTGGATCAAGGAGAACAAGCCGCCTGCCGTCTATGATGCCGTCATCGACAAGATTCATATGATTGAAGACAAGCCGATTGAAGAACTAGAAAAACAGGCTGCCCGCAACATTTCGCCGGAAGAGTTGGAAAAACTCCAGCGTGCCGGTTATTTTCAATGTATCGAGGCGCCGAACAAAAGTGAATGAAAGCAGGTGAGGGAATGACCTTTCTATTACGCATGATAACAGCTGCTGTCTTATTCTTTTCCCTGGCAGCTGCCGCACCGGCTGCTGTCGTGCAGGCCGATTCCGTCCGCGTCCTGCCTATTTCCGGTGACATCGACGGCAGCCAGGCCGCCTTTATCCAGCGCGGCCTGCGCCAGGCTGCCGAAGAAGGCGATACGGCCGTCGTCATTACCATCAATACCCTGGGCGGCCGTGTCGACAGCGCCTTGAAGATCCGCGACATGCTCATGGCATCCGACGTGCCGACTATTGCCTATGTCACGTCGCGGGCCTGGTCGGCCGGGGCCCTCATCGCCCTGTCGTGCCGCCACATCATCATGGCGCCGGGCAGTAGCATCGGCGCTGCCGAACCGATTCCCAATACGGAGAAGAACATTGCCGCCCTGAAAGCCGAGTTCAGCGCGACGGCGGCCCAGAATGGCCATAATCCCGGCGTCGCCGAAGCCATGGTCGACAAGTCCCAGGGCTATCCCGACTATGCCGAACCGGGGAAGATACTGGCCTTATCCGACGGCCAGGCCAGGGAACTCAACGTGTCCGACGGCTCGGCCGATACGTTGTCCGAAGCCCTGGCCCTGTACAGCCTGGGCGATGCCCGCCTGACCTATGTCGACAAGGACTGGCGCGATGACGCCGTCGGCATCTTGCAGAATCCCTATGTCCGCACGGTCTTCGTCGCCCTGATCATCGCCGCCTTGCTGGCAGAAATCAAGATGGCCGGCATCGGCGCCGGTATCGCTACGGCCTTCGTCTTCGGCGGCCTGCTGCTCCTGTCGGGCAACGAGTCCCTGGCCGACGGCCTGAAAATCGTCGCCGCCTTCCTGGTCAGCCTGCTCTGCATCGGCCTGGAACTGGCGTCGCCTGGCGTCGGCATCTTTGGCCTGGCCGGCGTCGTCCTCTTGTTCGGCAGCCTGTTCTTCATGCTGGGAGCCACGTATGAGGCCGTCTACATCCTGGCCGGCGGGACGGTCCTGGCCATCATATTGTTCTATATCGTCGGCAAGCATTTGCCCAAGAGCCGGCTTTTTGAAAAATTGACCCTCAAGAACCGTTCGACGAAAGAAAAGGGATATACGGCCCAGGCCGATTACAGCAAATATCTCTATGAACGGGGCAAGACCATTACCATTCTGCGTCCGTCCGGGACGATCCGCATCGGCAAAGAGCGCGTCGATGCCACGGCCAACGGCACGTTCATCGGCCGCGACGTCATCGTCCGCGTGGTCAAAGTCGAAGGCAGCCGCGTCGTCGTCGAACCGGAACCGGAACGCCATCCCAAACCCTGAGAAGGAGGTCTCTTATGTCTATCGTATCCTTTTTGGCAGTGCCTGTCATCATCATCGTGGCCGCTGTCATCATCGTATCCCTGTTCCTGCACTTCGTGCCCATCGGTTTGTGGATTTCGGCCATGGCCGCCGGCGTATCCGTCGGCATCGTCAACCTCATCGGCATGCGCCTGCGCCGGGTCATCCCGTCGAAGATCATCCTGCCCCTGGTCAAGGCCAACAAGGCCGGCCTCGATGTCAACGTCAACCAGCTGGAAGCCCATTACCTGGCCGGCGGCGACGTCGACCGCGTCGTCGATGCCCTCATTGCCGCTCATCGGGCGACGATGTCCCTGACCTTTGAACGGGCCTGCGCCATCGACCTGGCCGGCCGCGACGTCCTGGAAGCCGTCCAGATGAGCGTCAATCCCAAGGTCATCGAAACGCCGTTCATCTCGGCTGTCGCCCAGAACGGCATCGAACTGAAAGTCCGGGCCCGGGTCACGGTCCGCGCCAACATCGACCGCCTCGTCGGCGGTGCCGGTGAAGCGACGGTCATCGCCCGCGTCGGCGAAGGCATCGTCACCAGTGTCGGCTCGGCACGGGACCATTCGCAGGTCCTGGAAAACCCTGATGAAATCAGTAAGACCGTCCTCAGCAAGGGCCTCGACGCCGGGACGGCCTTTGAAATCTTGTCCATCGACATTGCCGACGTCGACGTAGGCCGCAACATCGGCGCCCGCCTGCAGACGGACCAGGCCGAAGCGGATAAGCAGATCGCCCAGGCCAAGGCCGAAGAACGGCGGGCCATGGCTGTGGCCAAAGAGCAGGAAATGCAAGCCTATACCCAGGAAATGCAGGCCAAAGTCGTCGAAGCCCAGGCCGAAGTCCCGTTGGCCCTGGCCCAGGCCCTGCGCGAAGGCAAGTTAGGCGTCATGGACTATTATAATATGAAGAATATCATGGCCGACACGGACATGCGCGCCGCTGTCGCCCAGGCCGGCGTCCCCAAGACCCAGTCGGTCCCGACGGGGCAGGACAGTCACCACGACGACCGCGGCCCGGCAGACCATAGTGAAAAGTAGGTGAGCCTTATGGATATGTTATGGCTCATCGTGGCCTTCGCCTTGATGGCGATCCTGCCGGACCTGCTGCGGCGGCGCCGCCGCTATCCCAGGCGGAAAGGGCCGATTCCCGTGCCGCCGCGGCGTAAGCCTGCACCGGCCAAGGCGCCGGCTCCGGCTGAAACCGGGGAGGAAGCAGCTGGAAACGAGATTTCCGCGCAGGAAACGACAGCCCCGGCGCAGCCGCCCATCGTGCCGGCTGCCATGCCGCCCCGTCCGGCTATAGCCCCCGTATCGGTGCCGCACCGCGTCCGGCCCGCGGCCTGGAGCCAGCTGACGCCGCAGGCGCGGGAGCTCTACGCCGGCTTCGTCTGGTCGGAGATATGGCAGGAACCGCTGGCTTACCGCCGGCGATTAATTAAAAAATAGAGAGGATTTATGGAAATGATTCAAGAAAAACAAGTAGGTATCAAGGGTATCCCCGGTCTGGTCATTACGTCCGGTGAAAAAGCGAAAGGCGTCGTCCTGTTCTATCATGGCTGGTCGTCGCAGAAAGAATTCCAGGCCGTCCGCGGCCGCATCCTGGCTTCCTATGGCTACGACGTCGTCATTCCCGACGCTGTCAACCACGGCCACCGCGGCACGCTGGACTATGAATCGAAAGTCGTATACCCCGATTTCTGGCAGACCATCTTCCAGAACCTGACGGAAGTGCCGGTCATGCTGGAATATATACAGGAAAACTGGCCCGATACGCCCATCGCCGTCATGGGTCATTCCATGGGCGGCTTCACGGCCTTAGGGGCTGTGAGCCTTTTCAGGGAATTCAAGACGGCTGTCGTCATGAACGGCTCCGGCTGGTGGGATGAATCGGACCGCCGCTTCCGGGCAGCCCTGCACATCGAAAAGCCGCGGGCCTACCGTTTCATACAGATGCAGTTCGCCGCCATGGATCCCTATACCCATATGGACCGCCTCAGCGGCCGGTCCCTCTTGTCCCTCCGCGGCGGTGCCGATGATGTCGTCGACGGGGCTGCCCAGGAACTCTATCTGGAAAAACTGGCCCAGCGCGATGACGTCAAGACCCAGTCCATCGTCTACGATGACCTGGGCCACTTCGTCACGACCAACATGATGGGCGATGCCGTCAACTGGCTCCAGGCAGAATTGCATTAAAGAGAAAATCGGATTTGCTTAAAAATAATAAGAAGTAAAACCTTTCTCTATGGAAAATATTAAATTAATTACGGCTACATACTTTACAAATTTAAAAATACGAGTATAATATACGTATAAACAGAAACCGCAAAGGTGCGAAAAGCTAAGAATCAGTCATCTTTATGATAGAAATGATTCGTTTTCCACCTTGGCGGTTTTTATGTTTTTATAGTTATCATTGTTATCATTCATGTCTTAGGGGATGTATAACAGGGGGGATAGGTATGTCAAAGAATATTTTCCGAACGAAAAGCATTAACCAGTTCCTGTCGGAAACGAAACAGGACGGCGGCATGAACCGCGTCCTGGGGACTTTCGGCCTGACCATGCTGGGCATCGGCTGTATCGTCGGCACAGGGATCTTCGTCCTGACCGGCATTGCCGCCGCCAATTACTCCGGCCCGGCCCTGGTCATTTCCTTCATCATCGCCGCACTGGCCTGCGGCTGTGCTGCACTTTGCTATTCTGAATTCGCCGCCATGATTCCCGTAGCCGGCAGCGCCTATACGTACGGCTACGTAGCCTTAGGTGAATTTTGGGCCTGGGTCATCGGCTGGGATTTGATTTTGGAATACACCCTGGCCTTGAGCGCCGTGTCCATCGGCTGGTCCGGGTATTTCGGCAATATCCTGACCAATCTGGGATTGGCTCTGCCGAAAGAATTCATTACGGCGCCGGAAGAAGGGGGCCTCATCAATCTGCCGGCTATGGCCATCATCTGGATCATCACCTTGATCAACATGAAGGGCATCACCCAGAGCTCCCTGGTCAATGACATCATCGTCGTCATCAAGCTGGCTGTCGTCGGCCTGTTCATCGCCCTCGGCATCAGCCACGTCGAACCGGCCAACTGGACGCCGTTCATGCCTTATGGCTGGTCCGGTGTCTTCACAGGCGCTTCGGTCATCTTCTTTGCTTACATCGGCTTCGACGCCGTCTCGACGGCTGCAGAAGAAGTCAAGAACCCGCAGAAAGATTTGCCCCGCGGCATCATCTTATCGCTGGTCATCTGCACCATTCTCTACATTGTCGTATCGGCCATCCTGACCGGCATGGTCCCGTACTTACAGTTCAAGACGACGGCCGCTCCCGTTGCCTATGCACTGCAGCTCGTCGGCTATCATTGGGGTGCCGCTGCCGTCTCCGTCGGCGCTATCTGCGGCCTCACATCGGTCCTCCTGGTCATGTGCCTCGGCCAGAGCCGTATCCTCTTCGTCATGTCCCGCGACGGCCTGCTGCCGCGCTTCTTCGGTCACATCAATAAGACGACCAAGACGCCGGTCCGCAGCTCCTTGTTGGTCGCCATCGTGTCGTCCATCCTGGCCGGCCTCGTACCTATCGGCATCGTCGCTGAAATGGTCAACATCGGCACGCTGGCAGCCTTCATCATCGTATCGGCATCGGTCATCATCCTCCGCAAAAAAGCGCCGGACCGCGTCCGCCCGTTCCGCTGCCCTTGCGTACCGCTGGTACCGATCCTGTCGATCCTCTTCTGCGGTATCCTGGTCATCATGCTGCCGACAGTCACGCAGATCCGCTTCGTCGTATGGCTGGCCATCGGCCTGGTCATCTACTTTGGCTATGGCTATAAGCACAGCATCATCACCAAAGCCCAGAAAGGCACGCTGAACGCAGCCCCTGCGGCCGCTGCTGATGAAACAGCCAGAGTACCTTCGGTCCACGAAGGCGCTCACTCCACTATTGAACACTGACGCATTCTATATATCGACAGAAAAAGACCCGCCCTCTCCCCTGGCCGGGTCTTTTTCTTGCCGTCAGCTGTCAGCAGCCAGCAGTTAGCCGTCAGCCGCCAGTCGCCCGCCCTTTGGGCGTCCCGCTTCAGGATAGGTGTGGTTTCCCAGACCGGACCACAGGGGCATCATCCCCATATCCGGCAGTGTCAGCCGTTAGCAGCTAGCATCTCGTCGCGAATCCTGTATATAACGGGATACATGATAGGCGGCTCGTGGTTCGTAAAAGCCTGCCATTATACTCGAATGGGCTGTGATAAACTCTCTCTGGCGGGCCGCCTTAACCAGGTCGGCCCCTACGCACAAGGCCGTTGGCCGTGTGTTTTTTGCGGACTGCGGCCTGCGCTCATTTCCATCGCCTGCATGCGATTTCGTAGGGGCCGTCCCAAAGGGCGGCCCGCTTCAGGATAGGTGCGGTTTCCCAGACCGGACCACAGGGGCATCGTACCAATATCCGGCAGCGTCAGCCGTCAGCCGTCAGCAGCTAGCCGCCTGTATGGGCCGTCCCAAAGCGGGCCCTCTCGTTAAAAAGCAACCTCTCAGTCAGCTGCGCTGACAGCTCCCCTAGCAGGGGAGCCGGGCCAC
>ERZ772872.131-NODE-131-length-75592-cov-62.949111_pt1 | contig 75592 bp, 58 predicted proteins | sample MGYA00512132_ERZ772872 | MGnify/ENA primary metagenome ERZ772872 (study PRJEB29015, sample SAMEA2737724) | human gut metagenome | biome: human gut; feature: human-associated habitat; material: faeces | place: China | collected 2012 ...
AACACTTTATAAGAATGCGTGATCCGACGAAGCGGAAAAGTGTTCCGTTACGACCGGAAACACTGATCCGTTGCTAGCGGAATCGGTGATCCGATGAAGCGGAATTTGCATCTAGAAAGCCTTTCTTATCTCATTTAAAAATATTCATTGGATATTTCGTTGATAACATCCATTACAGAAGTATATTTAACCCATTCACTCTCACATGTATATCTGTGTGAATCACTTGCATTTTTATCTACTGTAACTCTAAAATTATACTCCCCCTTTAATGATTCATTATACTCAACAACCGCCTTTATTTCTTCCAGCCGTTCTTTAATCATCTGCGGTCGTGTAGCCTCACCACCTTTTGCTACATATTGGTTACTTCCCATCGTTCTAGAACTTGTATCAAGTCCGTAATATGGATTCTCTCTAAAATCAGATTGTATTTCTATTCCATAAGTTTTTCTAATATCACCATTTTTAAATTCTATGTAACAATCATCACCATACTTGTACGAAACACTTACACTTTCATTGGCTCTAAATGTATGCACTTCGTATTTTTCTGTATAATCCCACCCCAAAACTGAAAAATATTTCTTTACTGGAGCAAATTGTTGTTCCATGTATTTCATTTTGGCTTCTGTAAATTTCTGCAATTGCCCTTTTGTGGTATGCTGATTATATAAAGAAATACCTTCGCCAAAATATATTTTATTATACCTTTTAGTTTCATCTTTCAATTTCTCAACTAACAATCCGTCTGTTTTTACATCTTCAAAACCCATAATACACCTCCAACATTTTTATTATATCATTGCTTTTGTATAATATGAATACTAACCTTAATATAAATACTAACCTTACAGACAGTATTAAACATAACACTGTACCTTTCCAGAACAAAAATACGCTAACTTAATTGCTTCTTCATCTGAATAGCCATCCCTATGTATATATGACGCCAATGCTATCATCTCATTTTGAAAAATATATAAAAACTTATCAAATCCAGTACTAAACAAATTTCCCTCAACCAAAGCGTTAGGGTCTAATGAAAACGCTTTAACACTTTTTTCCCTTTCGGCAATCGCATGGGTAATCCTGTGATTTCCATCTATAACAAGCCATTGATAAAATTTATCTACCGTCAGTGGTGCAATAATAATTGGTTGTGTTTTTATCTTTACGATATCAGTTGTTGGTGTCCAATTAATTCGCATGTTCTTATCAGTAAACTCTTTAATATCAATATTAATTGCATTATCCAAAGAAGCTCCCGACTGCTCTATCATTTGAATTATGCGTGATACCCTAAAATGAATAAACATCGTATTTGTCTCATAATTTACTGGTATCTGAAAATTCTCCGGAGCTTCCATTTTTTCTTTCAACATAAGCATTTTCATCTTAGGATTATTATAATCTCTACACGCAAAACCATCTTGTGCCTTTAAAATTTCCATCCATTTATCAAGATATATTTTTTGAACTTCTCCGGAATCAAATATTGGCATCTGTGATAATTCCCTTTTCCATGCTGTATAATCTACTTTATATATCTTGTCTGACATAAAATCTACTGGCATATCATTTTCCCTCCTCATAAAATATTTTTATAATAAATTATACACTACTTAATCACAAATTTAAACTAAGTAAACCAGAGGTAAAAACTTAGTCACAAAATGTTCAAAAGCCCAATTTTACTAGATATTTTCCACTTTTATTATAGACTGCCGTGGCAGATGAAAAGTACTTTTATCATAAAATTTCCCCTTCATAATCTAATAAATACCGCGTAGTTTTGCTAAGTTTTGCAAGGTCTCTCGACCTTTAACTCTATCTACTGAAAATGTATGTAAAAATGCAAATTGTAGCAAATCTACGCAATACACAGACGTCAATCGTAGTAAAAACGTAGTAGAACTACTCAATAATTACTACTCATACTTTTGCATTCTCCAGTCCTTATATATCCAATAGCAGGCTACTATTTCAAGTATACCCACTTCTGGTCTTCCATGAAACACAATGTTTTTCATCTCGCTATATTTCTATAGTTATTATCATAAATGATATTTCCATTCAATACCCCATTAAAAAAATTATATTTTTTAATGGGGCAGACCCCTTTTATTCCTTTTATTTTTATTAGTGACTTTCAGCATATCTTTTTACAAACTCTCCCGGGACATCACCACTAATACACATCTGAACCCCTTCCATGCCATCCTTTAAAATCGTATATGGTGCATACTCACTATACGCAAACAGACAATCAGCCCCGCTGAGCATCACAACTTGAATTGGGGACTTGGCCAAAAGTAAACCTCTCATTGCAGTTGTTTTTTCTTCTGGATTTGTATTCTTATTCCAGCCCCAAACAGCAGAGCCACGTTTACGAAAATCTTTTATTACGCAAAAATTAGTATGACTATCTTGAAATCCTGCTAATTCTGGTTGAAATCTGGAATCCGTCTTGTATAAATCTTTATATTTACTCATATGTGTTCAACTCCCTTCTAAAATCATTATAATTTTTTATAATCCCACAATCATATAGCTTACGTAACTCCAGTGTAACCTTAGGGTCCTCATACTTATAAGTATCTGAATGTGTCCAGATATTAAAAGCATAATCCGGATCTGCCCATAATTGCACTTCTATCACATAATGAAAATTATCTTGCTTATAATAAAGATGAATTCCTCTATAGCCGTCATCATCAGCTTTGCCTTTTCGTAAATCCACAATACAATAATAATCTGGTATAAAAACAGGCTACTCACTACGATGAATTCGAATTCCAAGAATATCATTAAAGACAGATTGAAATCGCAGATCTGGATGCCGTTGTGATTTCAATTCTATAGAATCAGATGACTTTATCCTTGAAACATAATTATTAATCGTTGTGTCATCAGCTAATTTATCATAATATGCTAAAGCATCAGCTTTTACAATTTGTATAATCTCATCTGTCACTGTCAGTTTATTGGTACTTCGTTGTAAAGATGTTTGAAACGACCAACTCTGTAACTCTTGTAATGTCGGTAATCCATTAACATCTTCAGAAAAAGTAAATTTCTTTGTATCATTCATTAAGAATCAGCCCTTCACTATCAAATTTTGGTATTTATATTAGGAACTTTACCATTGTTAGGCTTGTAATTCGTTCTACAATTATCTTTCAACCATCTGGAATATTCATCATTTTCTATACTTTATTTTCAAAATACTCTCTTTTTCATCGTTTATCAAGCATTTTTTACCAAAATGACAATTCTCGTTTCAATCTAGCATTGGATTATTGGACGCTTATGGACTTTCAACCTTAAGGGCATGTAAACTAACAAACAAGCCGGTGCACCAGCACCGGCTCCCCTTACCATCTCACTATTCTATTCATTCTACTCCACCGCAAGCCCTTCCTCCCGGATCACCTGCACCATCTCATCCACATACTTCGAGCACAACTCATCACTCTGTGCCTCAACCATCACACGAATCACCGGCTCCGTACCGCTCTCACGCAGAAGAATTCTTCCATCCTCGCCCAAAGCGGTGCTGATCCGATCCTTCTCCGCCTGCACACGCGCATTGCCGGTAACCGCAGCCTTGTCCCCAACCTTCACATTCTTCAAAAGCTGTGGGTACATCTGCATCCCCCTGCACAGCGTGCCGAGGCTCTGCTTCTTCTCCAGAATCACCTCCATCAGCATCAATGCCGTGAGGATTCCATCTCCGGTCGTCGCATGCTTACTAAAAATGATATGTCCGGACTGCTCTCCGCCGAGCACATATCCGTTGGCAACCATCGCCTCATTGACATACTTATCGCCAACCGTGGTCACACATACCTCGATGCCCTCCCGCTTCATCGCTTTGAACAATCCCATGTTGGACATGATCGTGGCAACCACCGTATTATTCTGCAGGCGGCCACATTCCTTCAGATACTTTCCACAGACATACAGGATATAATCCCCGTGCACTTCCATACCGTTCTCATCCACGGCAATACACCGATCCGCATCTCCATCAAACGCAAATCCGCAATCCAGATTCTTCTCCCGGACAAGTCTCTGCAGATTCTCGATATGTGTCGATCCACATCCCATATTGATGTTGGTACCGTCCGGCTCATTGCCAACCACATATGTTTTGGCGCCAAGCGCATCAAACACACTCTTTGCAATATTAAACGTACTTCCGTTGGAACAATCCAGCCCCACGCGCATGCCATCGTAAGATCTGGTAGCCAGAGAAATCAGATAGCCGATGTAACGGTTCCGTCCGATCGCATAGTCCCGCGCCACACCAACCTTGTCACGCAGTGCAAAAGGCAGTTCTCCCATCTCACCATCTATGTATTTCTCCAGTGCAGCTTCCACTTCTGCGGAAATCTTGTGTCCGTTTCCATCCATGACCTTGATTCCATTGTCATAATATGGATTGTGACTGGCAGAAACCATAATGCCGCAGTCGAAATTTTCCGTACGGACTACATATGCCACACTTGGCGTGGTGGTAACATGCAGCAAGAATGCATCTGCTCCGGATGCCGTAATACCGGCAACCAGCGCATACTCAAACATGTAGCTGCTGCGACGCGTGTCCTTTCCGATAATGATCCGTCCCCTGTGATTCTGGTTGTAATACCAGCCCAGATAACGTCCAATTTTATATGCATGATCCGCGGTTAATACTTTGTTTGCCTCACCGCGAAAACCGTCTGTTCCAAAATATTTTCCCATATTTCCACCTATATATTCCTTTATGCATTTATAAATTAAATGTAGAACTATTCCCATTTCAATTGATAAAATCCAATACACAAGCACATCTGACTCACTGGAATCAATTGAATAAAAAATCCTAAACTTATTTATGAAAAAAACTTCAACCAAATATGTTGCATATGAAAATTTTCCTATTATATCACATCATAATCTCCCATAGTAAAGAACCAATTTGAAAAATCACTAAACAACTCTTGTCCTTCAAATTCATTAAATTTTCTATAAATTATTGGAAATGGCTGCGGTTCCATAAATTTAGGACATTTAAAGAATTTAAATTTTTTTAAATATATAGCCTCTTCAAAATGCTCTTGCATTAAACACCCCATTAATCCCACATTTTCTGAAACAAAATATTGTTCTATTTTTTTTAGTAATGCCATAGCAACATTTGCTTCATCTGGTTCAACTATAAAATCTACAATCATACCACATTTCATTCCCGCCACTTCTGTTATACGTCCAACTACATATCCTGTAATATTTTTTTCACACCCACAGGCAAATATTTTATATTTCCTATATGGCATATCAATATATCTCCATAACAAATATTCCGCATTTCTGACTCCTATTATTTTGTATTTATTTTTTATTTTTTCCCAAAAAGCATCCATTACATATACATTATTTTTTACTATTTCAAAAATTTTTTCATCATAGTCCTTTCGACATTTATGAAACATGATATTAAATGCTTTTGAAGCAATAGACAAAAACTTAGAATTTGTTTTTTCTCTTACTAATATAGACGGATTGACTATTTTCAAAAATAAAGGTATTATTCCTATATCTGTAAAATTTAAGCGCTTAATAAATCCTGAATGTGAATTAGGATTAGGTGCTCCATAACAAAATTTATATCCACTCTCTGCACATTCATCATATACTTCTTCAGCTAATGTAGTAAAAATTTTTTGTCCTCTGTATGCTTCTCTCGTCAAAGTATTTAAGGATAAAATCACAGGATATTCCGTAGACATAATTTTCATTTTCATCGGAATAACAATATATTGCCCTGCTAATTTTTGATTTTCTTCATCATATGCCAACTTTATAAAAGCTTTTCCCGCCCCATTTTCAAAATATTCATGTTCCAAAAAAGCTTTTTGAGAAATATCATTATCCTCACCATAATATTCGACTGTCATCTCTATGATTTCATTCAACTTTTCTTTTGAATATTCAATTGACTTCCACATTTTTCTTCTAATTTATCCCCCATTTATTTTTTTAAATTCATTAAAATTACACCCACTAAAATAAAAATAATTCCTATTAATTGCTCCTTTGCAATTGTTTCCTTTAAAACAACATAACTTAATATACAAACTAAAACATAGCCTAGTCCCGCTGAAATAGGATAAAAAATACTTAAATCTATCGTTTTCATGGCAATTAAAGAAGTTATAAATGCTAATAAATATAAAACTGTTCCTATAAGTAATACACTATTTACAGAAAATTCAAAATTTCCATTTGAGAATGATAAATTAAATGCTCTAGTTGTCCCTATTTTCAATAAAAGTAAACCTGTCACCGAAAAAGCAACATATATCAATATAATACCCATTGATTTTCTCCTTTTTTTATCCTTATTATTTTGCTTCATTTGTTTTTTCTTCGTTTCCATACCTAATTTGCTCTTCTAATTTTCTAATTCGATTTTCTAATATAGCAATATTTTGCGTTAAAATTTTTATTCTATTTGCGAAATCAGATAATGCCGCAGTCATAGAAATCATAATAACAATTTCTAACAAAATACAGATTGCAAAAATTCCATTTGAGGCAACCTTTATACCCATCTTTCCGGTAACCCATATAATAAAGTTTGGAAACGCTACCACCAGAAACATAATAATACCAGCTAATAACCACAATAAACTGTATTTTAAATCAAATTTTTTCTTTCTTAAGAAACCTAAAACTACAACAAAATAAAATAGTATTACAATAAATGCAAAAATTTTTAATGAGATATCCATCTATTTTCCTCCCATAATTACTCCGAAATGTTTTTGATTATTATAGCCAAAGAAACTTTAATCATATAATAAATTGATTTTATTGGAGATATAGAACTCATCCCTCCTTGTCTTTCTTTCATCATAACTGGCACTTCTATAATTTCTGCACCTTTTTTCGCTGCTGTGACCAAAGCCTCTGGTTCTGGGTAATCTTGAGCATATTCTTCCGAAAAAATTTTAATGAACTTTCTATTTACTGCACGATATCCGCTAGTAACATCCAAAATATGTTTTCCTGTACATAAATATATAAGAGAACTTAAAAATTTAATACCAAATCTTCTTATTGCTGATGATTGGAATCCTTCTTTATTCACAAACCTTGATCCCACCACAATATCTGCTTTTTCAGCCTTTATAGGTGCGATTATTTTATCCAACTCACTAGCAGGATGTTGACCATCTCCATCCATTTGAATCGCAATATCATATCCATTTCTGTATGCATACATATATCCTGCCTGCACTCCACCACCAATCCCCAAATTAACTGGAAGATCTAAGTAGTGGATATGATTTTCGCTTAAAATATTTTTTGTATTATCCTTAGATGCATCATTTACAACAACAGCATCTACCTCTGGATGAACACTATTTAAAGCTTGTACTGTAGTTAATATCGATTCTTCTTCATTATACGCCGGTATAATCACCAATATTTTCATTTGTAATATCTTCCTTATTTATAAATTTAACATTTCCCTCATTGTTACAAATTCATATTTTTTTAGAATTTTTATTAATTTTGATTCGCATCCCTTAATACCATAATAATGGATCATATAATCTTTCCATTTTAATTTGAGTTTTGGCTGTTTAGGATCAATTTCTCGTGGATGCAAATAAAATACAACTGGACTCTTCTCTTTTCCATTAACATAATCAGTAAAACATTCAATCAATTTTTCTGGAAATAATCTAAAATACGCTCCACCTGAAAATGGTATATTAAAATTTCCTATTTTTCTTGTACTTGGAGGTGCAGTTATAATATTTAAATTTTTCTTTCCATACACTGATGCATCATGTGGTACTCGTGGAGCATATGGTATTCCATATAAAAAATTTTTAGTAGGAAAAATCGCTGAATCGTATTTAAATCCAAGTTCATCTAATATATCCAAGGCCCATAATGATTTTTCTGTAATAGACCATGATGGAGCTCTATAACCAATAATCTCTTGCCCAACACAATCTTCCAAAAGAACTTTACTTCTATATACATCTTCTTTAAATTCTTCTGGTGTTTGTTTATAAACTAATTGATGTCCATATCCATGACTCGCTATTTCATGGCCTTCATCCGCAATTTTTTTTACCATATTAGGATGTTGTTCTACAACAAAACCAAGAACAAAAAAAGTTGCTTTAATATTATTTTCAGAAAAAAGTCTCAAATATCTATCTACATTAGCTTCAACTGTTGAAATAATATTACTATCATTCGAGAATAAATCGTCTTCAAAATTAGCATGATACCAATCCTCGGTATCAATTGTAAAAACGTTATTCATAATTAACCTCCTTTTAAATAAAGTTTCTCTATTATTTTACTTCATAGATTCCCCATCCATCAATTTCACTATAATATACTTGTTCAACACATCCAGATTCAATATACACACGTGGAATATCATATTTTGACATAATATACTTTATTCCTATTTTTTTTGCTGTATCCAAATTTATATATACAATACGATCTGTACCACCTAATTCGGCTCCCTGTTCTTCATCATATTGTGTAATATAATTTTTTCCGTCTGTTAATCGCATATCTATATGTGCATACTGATTCCACATATTTTCATATTTATCATCTGGATCAATTATTTCCATCATTTTTTTATCTGGATAATAGTATGTTCCACTAGTTCTTTTCACTCCTTGTGCCGTTACAAGATTTGCAATAGTTGCATTTCCCGAAACCATCCATCGACCTTCATTTTCTCTACTAAGTTCTCTCACCTCTTTCATTTCATTCTTTTCAAACATTGAATCCGTACCATAAGTGATTGGATTCACAAAAATAGTTGAAATGATCGAAATAAATAACAACATTATATAAAATTTTTTTGTACATTTCTTTCCTCCTTCAAGGAAAAGGTATCCCATATATGTATACAGTATTCCTATAGCTATTATTGCAATAACCTCAATTTTCCTACTTTCAAAATATGCTAACAATAAATCACTTTTAATTGCTGCTACAATAAATACAGCAAAAATACTTCCAGCAATTATCCTATTATATTTTTTAGTTTTATATTCAACATCCTTTTGTTCTTTTTCTGAAAGAGTTAGTATCATTGCAAGTGATAATCCAAAACCTACTGCTAATAAAATTCTCGCAGGATATGAAAATGACAATAAAGTGATTTTATTAACTATTTTCATTTCAGGAAGATATGCTACAATCCATAATAAACTACTTATTATTAATAATCCACTTGATAAACTAATCTTTTTTCTGTATTTTAATTTTCTCCAATTATCTATTACTGCACCGATAACAACAAATATTCCAAACGAATAGAATTGGCTTGCTTCGCAATTATTAACACTATTCAAATATTTACACCACATAAATGGATTAACAAATTTTAATAACTCATAATCCCAATTTAACTTTGTCCATTCACGTGTTTTTCCCGGATAATATGTATTTAACATTGTCTTCAATGCATTTCCCGACATATGAACATAATATAGTCCAAAAACAATTAATACCACTATAATTATTAGACCATATATTATATTATTTTTTATACTACAATTTTCTTTTATATTTTTATAAAATACATAAAACAATAAAACTGCAAATATATATCCCAGAGGAACTTGTGCTGCTGGATACATTGTTAAAAGATAAATAACTGCACACCATGAAGCTAGTATACAATAACTCACCTTTTTTATTCTTTCTTTTGACTGCAGAAGTTTATCTGCTAAAACAATGAAATACTCTCCACTCCATATCACAATCATAAAAACCTGTGATAACCACCATTGTATTGGAGTTGAAAAACATATAATCAAAGCCCATATAACCCCATACTTAGCTTTTTTAGTCAATGTATATACTAATTCAAAAGAAGCCATAAATAGTAAAATAATTCTCAAATTCCAATAAAATGAAAAAGCATAATCTCTTGGCAGAAATAAAAATCCTATTAAATCTGGCCTGCTAATAATCAATATATTTTTTATTGGTGCAAATGCTGAAACCACCATATCACACCCATCCAGCATCAAATTGGAATTATAGTATGCATATGAAGCACTTTCCTGTGCAAAATAATATGGTTTTTCTGTTGCCCATTCATCCCCCCTCAAACCTTGTGGCGTTCCTAATAAAGTACTAGATATATAATTTTCTGTATTATCATATAGCATTCCATCATAAAATCCTAAAGAAGACCCCGTGAATTTTCCCAAAACTAATAATACAAATACTAAAAGTGCAAATATATATCTATATTTAATTATTTTATTTTTTCCCCATCGTAACATTAGTAAGAATACAAACACCCAAATTGAGAAAAAATATATCCTCGCAAACGAAAAATGTTGCACTGGTGAAAAATATCTAAATATTGTCAAATTGCTAATCTGAGAAGCATATTTCCAACTACTTAAAGATAGACCTTCGTATATTTTTCCAATAATTTTATAAAATGCTACCAATATTGCTCTATCAAAAATTAAACTTACTACTACTGCTATAACATATATAAGAATAGATGCAAATATCTCATTTAAAATAATATATGCCAAGCTACTATTTTGTTCTTGTCTCTTTATTATATTCAACCCAAGATTTTTTTTCATCTTCTATTTATCTCCAAACATATTTTAATTTTCAAATGTATTATCTTAGTCATTTTTATATTTTGTAATCACAATTGAATCAATTGAAAATTTTCCTTTGGAGAAACACACAGGAACAACCATTATATTATTCACATTTCCATCTACAAAAATTGTTTTTTTCTTTTCAAAACAATTTATAGGAAACTTAAACATATGATTTTCATCCATTTCCTCCATATTGTCTGTTTTCCAATAGATCACAGAATAATCATATACATAACCGCCTTTAATATTCAGTTCAATTTTTGATACAACATTGTCATCTAATAAGTCATTGCAATTACCATTTATAATGCTTGTAGCACTGCCATCATTAATATACTTTCCATTAACCTTGTATGCGCTTGATGGAATAATACTTTCTTCCTCCAAAACATGTTTCGTAAGAATTTCTTTTTTATTTACTTCCCTTATACTTGTTTTAGCATATTTATTCAGACGCCATTCTGACATTTCTGTCCGAATTTGTGTTCCAAATATAAAAATACTATAGCAAAGAGTAATCGAAAAAATTATACTTACAATTAAATATATTTTTTCTCCCAATTTTCTTATCCAACATAAACAACCTATTTTTTCATCTATATTATTTACTTTTTTGTTTGATATAAAAAAACCCAATATAATAAATATAAACGGGACACTTGGATATAAATATCTAGGTAATCCGTGATAGGGCATATTCATTATTGTAAACGCAATCGGGAAGCTTGATAAAAACAAAATATTTCTGTCAAGTTTTTTTATCATTATAGGAAAAACAATTACCACCACAACAATAATAAGCAATTGTATCCATAATAAACATCTAAATGTACTATGAACTAATTTTTCATCCCATATATCATTCCACATATAATTAAAAAAGCCAAATATTCTCCATCTTAAATATACCCATATATTTATATTTTTATCTTGGCTCAATAACCATGTCAAACTTTTCCCATTCGACGAATTCATATCTATATAATATGGCATTGCTCCCCAAATTTTAGGTCCCTCTCCAGATTCTGTCAATAAAATAATCTTATGAAATGCAATATAATTTCTAATCCACCACCACATTTGAGTAAATATATATGTGCTACTAAAAATTAGAATTTTTTTTCTCTTATTATTGTAAACATAAAAATAAAAAATATATAAGCACATAAAAAAATATGGAAATGCTAACCCTCGTACAAAAGTTGCCATTCCTAAAACAATTGCACTAAAAAAAGCACAAATTATTTTATCCGAATTAATGGCTAGAATAAAAAAATAAGAAAATAACAGCAACAATGTAGTAAATAACGGTTCTGTAAGCATCTTGTTAATATTGTATATGAATCCAGGATATACTGCATACAATATCAAAACAATCAATATTGCTATCTTGTTGCATTTACACCTTTTCATGATTCCAAATGCAAGCAACATATTTATAATACTTAATGCAAGTTGAAATCCAAAAACAAAAAAAGATTTTCCTTCCCCAAAGATTGCATAAATGATAGTTATAACTATCGGATATCCAATCTGTATTGTGCTTGCAGGTTCTGCTTTCCTCTCTCCATTATAAATAGAACCATCTCTATCCGCTGTAAACATTCTGTACTTTACCAAATTTTTTGCAGCATATTCATATGTTTTTTCATCTCCATCTGCAATTTGACGATGTAAATCAACTGTAAAACCTCTTAAAAATATTGCAAATACAAATATACTCAAAATTATCAATCTATATAAAGTATTTTTATCTATTTTCATCATTTTCCTATCAGGCGCTTTATTGTTTTAAAAGTGCCATTCTTTCTCCAAAATTCAAACCCTCTGATAATTTTGTTATTCTCCTTTTTTACTAATAATTTTTTCATCATTTTATTGTTCAATTCAAAGGGATCATCAATAGAAAACATTACATCATCACTTTTTCTATATTCTACTCTTAATTTATCGTCAATCTTTTCCCCAGAATAATATTGACTATAACTCCATGGTGTTTTGGAAACACCATCTTCATTATTTTTATCATGTAACCTAGAATATTCACTATACAGTTTTCGGAACGGATGATCTCCTTCTGGGAGCCAATCATTCATACATTTCTCAATTGTTGCACCATATCCTGAAAAATGAATAAAACGAAGAGGATCTCCTTTCACAAAAAACTTTCCATCCTCTTCTGTCATCCCACAATCCAAAAGAGACCATGTTGCAAAATCATAACCTCTGTGTTTAAAAATTTCCACATCAAAAAAGCAAGGAGCCAAATCAATCCATTTCTGATCTGTAAAAATTCCTCTGGCAATATCATCATAGCAAAACAGATATAAGCGGTCTGCCCACCAATTAATAAACCTTATAGCCTCATCACTGCGATTCACAGCAAGAAATCCCAAATTATATACGCCATGTGCAGTTGAAGATAACTCCATATCAATATTTCCAAATTGCAATAAATGTGGACATAAAACAATCGGCCTTGTATTTAATAACTCTCTCAATTCTACAAAATCCGAATAAACGAAACAATCCGGATCCAAATAAACAAATTTATCTTCATTTGGATAATGTTCAATAATATATTTGAAAAAATGCCCTTTTACAGAAGTAGAAGCTTCCACAATTGCATGTTTATAAATATAGCGGTTAAAATTCCCCTCCCACATATCCTTTGACAAAATTACTTCATCAAAATATGGACACTCCATAGATTTTGGTACTTCTCTCTCTGTTAAGCATACCAAAAACTTAGCATCTGGAATATTCTTTTTAACGGACTCCGCCAAAGTTCTTGCCTTATGTGCATAATTGGTACATATAGATGTAAAAATAATCATTATAATCCTCCACTAATTTGCTATGATCTTTCTTATAATATTCTTTATAATCGGTATGTTGTAATACTTCTTGGCTTTTTCAAATCCATTTTCATATTTCGTGCGTATTGCAATTTGTTCTATCAAGGCATCACGCAAAACCTTTGCATATTCTTCCTGATGCTGTTCATAGAACTTTTTATGATTATCATAAATCTGACGGTATACCTGCTGTACCTGAATATAATCCGATTGAAATCCGGTCGTTCTCGAAATCGGCTTAATGCGGTAATGAAACAATATTTCTGGTATTTGATAGATTTCTTTTCCCAGTTCCAATATTCCAAGCCAGAAATCATAATCTTCCATTCCGGCTTGCATATTAGTATTAAAACCACCTACCTTCTCCCAATCTTCTCTGTAAAATAATGCTGTGACAAATACAACATTATCCAATAACATTTTTTCGAACGAATACGCTGGCAATTCCCATTTTCCAGTTTTTTCCCCAAATAAATCAGCTTCACAATATACAACGCCTATTTTATTATCAGCTTCTATCTTTCGAACTGCTTTCTCCATATATGTCGGGTCTATTTTATCATCCGAATCAACCGGTAATATGTATTCTCCATCTGCATGTTCAATTCCATAATTTCTTGCTCCTGCCGGGCGAAGATGCTCTGTATGATAAATCTTAATTTTTTTGTTTTGAATGGAATCAATGATTGCAATTGTTTCTTTATCATCTGATCCATCATCAACAATAATAAGTTCCCATTCTGGATACGTCTGTGCCTCTACTGATGCAATTGCCTCTTTAAGGTATTTTCCGTCATTATAGCAAGGCATAATCACACTTACTTTTTTCACTGCTGAATCTCCTCTTATTTTTTGTGCAACATCCGATATAGTTTCATATAAATTCGATAAAAAATATGGCTTTTAATATGTGTAAGTTCCTCATTAAGCATATCTTTTTGTTCTATCGCTTTATAAAGTTCCGTTTCGGTCTCCTGTTGTTTAATTTTCCTTTCATTTATCTCATTATTCTTTTCATTTATCTCATTATTCTTTTCATTTATCTCATTATTCTTTTCATTTAAAAGCTGAAAAAATTGTTCTTTTTGTTTTTCCAGTTCCTGCATGCCCTGAATTACTGTCTCTGATAATAACTTGCACTTAAAAACTATCTCAACTTTCTTTGTATCAGATTCCAGAAGATAATTTACTTCACTGGATGCTTCAGATAAAACCACACAATTATCATCTATACCAATACCGCTTGTCCAATTATACCCAATTTCTTTTTTTATTCCCTTTTCATTTATACTATACGCATGCAATCCATACACTAATGCACAATTTTCTACTGGAACCAGACGAATACTGGATGCATCTTTATAACCTTCCATGTCTACTTCTACTGATACATTGTTATAATGATTTTGGAATATAATTTGATTTTTCAGCAAACCATCAACCAGTATTTTTGTCTGACACATATCCTGTCGTATGATTCCGTCTTTTAATTTATCAAGCCTTTCCGTTTCCTTCTTTTCTAAAACAACTAAATATTGATAAACATCTGCAAACCTTCTGGTTTTCAGATACTGTTCTACCTCTACAGGTAACCCTTCAAAGCTACATTTTATCTCTGTATCACTAACAGCTTTTTTTATTGCATCAATATAATTAATATGTAACTGTACATCCTCTATCATTTTTATCATAGATTCATACGCAAAAAAATGTACATGCGTGCGATCCAGCAATCCCAGGTCATGATAGCGGAAGTTATTCTGCAAAAGTTCTAATATTACAGCATTATGTGCTAAATTAGGTACAGACAATAATATCTTTCCAGATTCCTTTAATAAATTTTTTAAATTCTTTAATACATGCTCGGGATTTTCCAAATGTTCCAAGACATCTAAGCTTATGACATAATCATACTTTTCCGATTGCAGATTACAATACCATGTATCCATATTCAAATTTCCATCAACAGAACCAATCTGTGCTCTTTGTGCAAATTCTGCGGCCTTCTTCCCTGCCTCTTCATCTATTTCGACAATATCTACCGTACAATGTTTATCTTTTACCAGATGACTGGTGAGATTTCCAATTGCAGGTCCAATCTCCAAAACCCTGCTGTTCTCCTGAACCATTTGAAATGCCCATTCATTGGTACTTCCAGCTTCTAATTGATAGCCGAAATCATATTTACTCATTTTCAACTCCTTTGCTGTAAATTTCTATATTTGTGTCCAACTGTAAAATTCCATCATTGTTTCCTACATTGGTAATCTGCATATATAATACATTATATAACCATGTCAGCACCTTAAAGTCTAACACACTACCTTCTGAAATTGCTACTCCAACAACATAATCTCCATTTACCAGTTTGGGCATTTGGAATGTAAAGTCAATTTTATTGATTGTATCTTTTTTTACAGGAAATGTATCTTTAAGCCCTGAAGCAATGCTGTTACAATTAATGACCCATAGCCCTTTCACGGTCTCAATAACAAACCCAGCAATACACTCTGGAATATCTCTTTTTGTTGAAAAAACTATAGATATGGTATAATTTTCTCCTGCTAAACAAGAAGACACTCTCTTTCCATTATGATCAGAAATAAAACTCGAAATGATCTTCACATCTTCATCAAGTATACTTTCATTTGTATATGTAATTTCCGGATAATCTTCTAATTTTAACTCTTTTATAATTGAAACAGATTCTTTAAATTCTGTATTATTATTCTTTTCAAACTCTTTTGCGCGTTTTTTTAATATGCTATTTGAATATTCATTACATACTTCAACACTATCTCCAACTATTTGTTGTATTCCATGTTCCAGCCATAGAACTCTGGAACATAACTGTTTTACCGTTCCAATATCATGTGAGACAAAAATAACTGTAATATTTTTTTCTCTTAATTCTTCAAACTTTTTGTAACATTTATTTTGAAAAAAAACATCTCCAACAGATAATGCCTCATCCACAATAAGAATTTCCGGTTCAATATTAATAGCAACTGCAAAAGCTAGTCTTGCGAACATACCACTGGAATACGTTTTAACCGGCTGATAAATAAAATCTCCTATATCTGCAAATTCTACAATAGAATGTATCCTCTGCTTCATTTCCTCTCTGGAATACCCCATCATTGTTCCGTTCAGATAAATATTTTCTATTCCTGTATAATCTTTATTAAAGCCCGCACCCAATTCCAGCAACGCAGAAATCTTTCCATTAACATTAACCGACCCCTCTGTCGGTGTCGCAACACCGGTAATAAGTTTCAGTAATGTTGACTTACCAGCTCCATTTGTTCCTATGATTCCAAAAGTTTCTCCCTTTTTCACTGAAAAGTTTATACCATTTAAAGCATAATAATTATCATGAAATTTTTTACCTCGAACACTGAATATTTCTTTCAAACGATCGGCAGAACTATTATAGAGGTTATAAACTTTCACCAAATCTTTTACTTCAATTGATAAATCATTATTCATTCTCTTGATCTCCAACTCATTTTACAATACGTCATCAAAATGTGGTTTTGCTTTCTTATAAAGTTTTGTACCGATTATCCAGATAATAATTGTTACTGCCCAAAAATATGTCATAAGCAATGGATGTCTATAAAACGGTACATCATAAACAAAACAATCTCTATAGCCCATACACACATAATACATTGGATTCACTTTCACCAGAAACGCTGCCACATCTGTTAATGCTGATGGATCCCAAAATATTGGTGTAATCCAAAATCCCAATTGAATAATAATAGAAACAATATTTGACACGTCTGTTGCAAATGGTGTAATTGCAGAACACAACCATCCAATGGACATGGAAAACGCTGCCGCACAGAAAAAATAATAAATCACCTGCAGATAATATATCGTAGGCATTTTGCCATAACAAAAGTTTACAAAAATAATAAACGCTATGAAAAAGCAATGAATAAATGCATTAGAAATTATCTTGATCGGTGGAATTACTTCTACATCAAAATTTACTTTTTTTACCAGATAACTATATTCCAACATACTGTTTGTTGACTGACTGGTTGCTTCCTGAAAATAATTCCATATAAGAAATGCTGGCATATACCATATAATAAATGGTATATCTCCCGATAGATTCGATGATTTAAATCCAATTTGAAAAACAAGCCAAATAACCAGCATATTCACCAAAGGCTGTAATATAGTCCATACAATTCCTAATATAGATGATGAGAACCTAGCTTTACAATCATTTTTCGCCAATTCTAATATTATCTTTCTGTCTTTAATCAATTTTTTTATCATTCTTAACACCTGCCAAAATCACTTTTCCCCAAAAAATATTGCCCTGAAAAACATACGCATATAACGCATAATTCCATTATTTTTATATTCTCTTATCACATAATTCATTTCATTATGAACATTTTTTATATCCAGATCAACATGATAACTCTCAAAATTTTGTATAACAGGTGTAAGATAATCCCGTAATCCATTTGATCGATTTCTTCTGGCTCTGTTTGCATATGGAACATGGTAACATGACGTTAATTCATTTACAAAAGTAAATTCTGTTTTTTGAGAATACCTCACCCATAAATCCCAATCTTCCAAATTATCTAATTTTTCATCAAACCCACCATATTCCTCGTAAAGCGGTTTTTGAAACATGATACTTTGAATCGGAATATAGTTAAATGTATATAATAAAAGCCTGTTAAAAGGTTGTTTATAACGAATCATTTTTCGTTTCACCTTATATTCATCAGGTTTTTTTGAGTTTTCTATTATTTGACGTTCTTCCGCAATACTATATGCCGCCATATTCGATGACTCTGTCAAAGCATTCACCAAAGCTTCAATATGTTTCGGAAACAACATATCATCATCATCAAGGAAATTCAACAACTCTCCTTCTGACAATTTCAAGGCAACATTTCCTGCATGCGAACGTCCACATTTTTTTCCAGTAGCATAGTACAACATATTTAAATCTGGAAATTTTTCTCTTATATATCTTTCAGACTTATTTTCTCCATCTTCTACAATCACGACCTGTATATTTTTGTATGTCTGTTTTCGAACACTATTTAAAGCTCTTTCTAATACATGTGGTCGTTGGCATGTTCTTATTATAATAGATACCAATGGCTGATTCATTTTATTCACCAAATTGCCCTCTTATTTTTTAAGAAGCCTTCTTATAACTAATAAACTTTTTCTATATAAATTCAAAAATATGAGAGTTATCCCATTTGCCTGCAAATACTCCCGACAATAATACTGCTCACTCTCCCGAATACATTTCTGCATAAACGCACTGTTTTTCTGTGTCGTGTATCCATGATGATGTTCCACAACCGCGGTCCCACAATACCATGTCTGCAGTCCCGCCTGTTCCATCCGTATACCGATAATCAGTTCTTCATCATACAGAAATGTGTTTTCATCTAATGGATACAACGTCTCTGCTGCCTTTCGGTTCATTAAAAAACAGCATCCCGAAACATGATAAACAGGATACTGTCCCCCAGCATCCTGATCCATTCCCTGATACTCTCTCATTGCTTTTCTATGAAAACACCTAAAACCTGTATAAAAATGAAAGATCTCACGCATCCCTGTTCTGTACATTGCCACACTCGGCTGATGAATCCCATCCAATCCTACCACCTGTGGTCCTACAATTCCAATCCTGTCGCTTGATTCCAGAAGCTGTTTCATCCTATGGATAGCGGCACTTCGAAATCGTATGTCATTGTTCGTAATCAAAACATATGTACACTGATCTTTCAACGCCTGACAAATTCCCAAATTATTTCCTGCTGCATAACCGCGGTTTTCGGCAGCCTCAATATAAGTTACACTGTGCTGCTCAATAAACCTGTCAATTTCTTTGGGTTTCTTCCGGGTGGAAGCATTATCCACGAGATATATACGAATCATTTCTTCATTCTCCGCTTCCATAATACTTTCCATGCATTGCAGCGTTACATCCCATGTTTCATAATTTAATATAACAATTCCTATCATATTTTACAACCTTTATAGACATTTTCCTCTATAAACTTACATACAATTATATTATTCTACCTTTTTCCCCTTAGAAATGCAATCCCTGAACCATCGTCTGACGCATCTCCGGCAGTATTTCAACCAATAGAATATACGCATTTCATAATAGAAACTCTTTGAAATATGTCCTTCCATATAAACTTCACGCAGATTTTTAATCGTACCCAGATGCATTTCTTTCATATGAGAGGTCAGTCCGGTTGCACCAAAAAAATCTTTTTGGAATCCAATCGTTACAAGTTTTCGCGGTAGATAATAATAATTATAAGAGATACAGAACTTCTGGTAATAATTGATATCTTCCCCAAATTTCTGTTTTTCATCAAAATATCCCAGTGTTTTGATTGCCTCTGCTTTAAAGACAACAGATGGTGTAACGGGAAAATTCTTCTTGCAGATATCTTTAATAGTAGCTTTATATAAACCATCAATCCTTTTTGTCATAATATAAAAAGGTCTGTCTTCATACCCAGCCCCCAGAAATACAATCTCTCTATGCTGCAGTAAAATTTTCATCTGCACTTCAATCTTTTCCGGCATCCAGAGATCGTCCGAATCCAAAAATGCGATATATTCGCCTTTTGCCCTGCGCATTCCAAAATTTCTGGCAGAAGAAGCACCTCCATTTTCTTTACTATAATAAGAAATCGGAAGTTCTGAGTGTTCACAGATATAGTTCTGAATCAGTTCTTCAGATTGATCTTTTGATCCGTCATTTATCACCAATATCTCGCAGATATAATCAAATCTGGTCTGCCGCTTTACGGAATCCAGGACCTGTACAATTGTTTTTTCGCTGTTATACACAGGAATAATGACGGAAACCTTATCTTTTATCTTATCCATTGCTTTTTCTCACAGTCATATTTCTTGATAACTTTAGCTGGAATTCCACCAACGATCACTTGCGCTGGCACATCCTTTGTTACAACGGAATTTGCCGCAATGATACTTCCTGCTCCAATAGTAACTCCCTGCTGGATAACAGCCCCTTCTCCAATCCATACGTTATCGCCTATTTTAATCTGCTTCATGGACAATGCTCTCTCATTTGGAGGTGTTTCTGGTGAATCCTGTTTTTCCCCAGTATAAATACCATGTGAATTGTCGATAATCAAGACCTTTGATCCCATCAGCACATGATTTCCGATGACAATTTTATCTGCACACCGTATACTCACGTCATCTCCAATGTTGACATTTTTCCCAATAATCAGACATTTCCCATTATGCTTCCCATTTACCTCAAATCTACAGCGTCTCCCTGTGGTCAAATTTGTTCCAAAATCTATATATTGTTTTCCACGGATTACAATTGGAAACCGAATCATGCGGGATTTTGGAATCAAAATTCGAGAGCGAATCACATAACAAATATTTTGTATCGTTTCCCATATTCCATAATTTGAGGATCTCATAATTCTAACAACAGCTCCTTTACTTTTCTTTGAAACGTATCTTCTCCTAGATTTATCTCAAAAAATCCTCTCACTCGTTCACGCATGGCCGCATCATATACCAGCATCTCTGCCGCGGTAGTATTTTCTTTGAGATTCACACCAATCTTCTCTCTCTCTATAATATCCCATGTATCCCCATGAATATTATTGATGACTGGCAGCCCTGCTTCAAAATAATCCATGCTTTTCATCGTCAAGCCAACAAACACGGATGCTTTCATTATATTTAAACCATAATGACATTGATCAAATATTTTCTGTTTTTCTTTTGCATCATAGATTTTTCCATGATACATGACTGCTGCCCCTGCATTCTTGCATTCCCTCACAAATTCTTCTCTTTTTTCTCCATCACCTATTATATGAATATCAACCGGCAGCTTTTTATTCAATTTCCGGATAAGCTGTGCCACGGCCGGGATATCAATGATATTGTTGACAGACCCCAAATAGCACAGAGAAATCCTGTTTTGTGGCAACTCAGCTTTTCCTTGATATGGTGTAAGTTTTCGTGCAAGATATATGGTATGAAGTTTTTTTCGATCAATCGTTTGTGGCAGCTTTTTCTGATACAGATTACATTCCGTTACAATCGCATCCGCAGCATTCAAGTATTTATCGCGCAACTTCTGCCAATATGTAAAAGGGGGTAAATCCTTAAATTTTGCAATTGGCATTGTCTCCGGCCACATATCAATCACATCAAAAACCAGTTTTGTTTCCCTATATTTACGCTTATAGATGGCTGCATCCCTCACAAAACAGTTCGGCGGAATCAATACCCACAAAAGATCATACTCTTTTGATTCTATCTTTGCAAAAATATTTTTCGATAGCCTCAAATGTGACCACAGTCTTGTAAGTGACAAATTTGATGCATATGGAATTGCCTTTATATAATGGAAGTCCTCTTTTTTATCTGTTCTTTTTCTCTTTTCAAAGTGCATGTAATCGGATGTGATAACCGTTACTTCAGTGCCTTTTGCTTTAAAATAATCGTGCAGGAGATCTACACGATGTTCATAGGTGTCAAAACAGTGTATAATACATATTTTCATTGTGTTATCCTTTAACTTTACTATTTTTATTTAAAGCTCTGCTCCAATCCCATTTGCCTTACATAATCAATCCATTCATATATATCCTCAATATCATATTCCGGTTGATTTTCTTTGTCTTTCTTTTTCTTCAGTGCAAGTGTCATCAATGCATATTCATTCTCAAGCAATGTATCAAAAACACCCTGGTCGTCTGTATTGATTGATACATTCAATGACATATTCCGTTCGGTCTCTTTTAATTTTCTCGAATTAAATCTTAAAATTGGGTGCTCATCATATTTTTGAATTGTTCCGATCAGATAATTAGAGGATGGATTTGTCTCTATTGCAATTCCTTCCTTTACTAATTGCGCAATCATCTTATCCTGCACTTGTCTTACTACATCTGCGTACCTCTCATCCACTTTAAATTCTGCCTGTTCATTCCCCTTTTCTCTTACAGATTCGCTGTAATGATACGCCCGATATAATTTTCTTATCTTCTTTCTTTTTCTGATAATTTGTCCCTGTTCTCCCAATCCATCATTAAACGCATATTTGTCAAAACGCTGCAGTTCATGCTTAGGATTTTCCAATTTTCTTTCATAAATCTCATCTGGCAAAAGATATAGCTGTGGGTTATCCCCTCTTAATTTCCAGCTCTGATAATAATCCATGCATGAAACTTCATCGGTTCCAACCATGCTTTTCCCATATATTTCGGTATAAAGATAATAAAATTTTTCTTTCAGCTCTTCATTCAGCTGGCTATCTATGTGGCATCCGGTCTCTTCTGCCTTAACCAGAAGCCATGCCAGGTCATCCAGCAGGATCTGTTTTGGCAAAACCAGCTTTTTGTTCTTATACTTATAATAAGCATCCGGATCTATCCCCAGTGCCAGAGCATGTCCCAATCTACTGCCACGCCCCAGCCCACAAAAAAGCAATACTTCATCAATTGCCCGGAGACCGTCAACAATATCCAGGAAATCTTCTCCCACATGATATGTCAGCCGGAGTTTTTTGTTTGCCTGCACAATCCCCATTTTTCCTTTTACAGACGTTTTGAATACAACATTCGACATGTATCTGTAAATTTGTGCATATACTTCCGGTCTGCAGTCAAGTTCACTGGCACAGGTATCTATACCGCGGATGTATTTATTCATGCGGGTTTCTTTTTCCAGAAAAGCTACCGTACTCCTCATCTGCTTGAATGCCAGCATCCTTGCATTATTATTTCTCGGAACTCCCATGTAAAACTTTTCATCATGTATCTTCGGGAAATGCAACACATAAATCAACTTTTCTGTCACGTCTTCTCCGTTTATACTTTTATTTTCTAATTCTTTTACAATTCTTTCATTATGATACAGTGTTTTATATAAATCAGCAGAATGTTTTTTAGGACAGATACGTGCCTCTAAGGATCGTATATTCTTCTTTCTCAGGGTTTCATTTAACGCTATTCTCACCAATTCATCCTCATATGCCGTCTCACCCTCAATAAAGATTTCTTTTCGACTCTGATACCCTTCAAAATTCGAAAAGCCTTTTCTCTCATTGATCTGAATCATTTCTCCTCGGAAAAATACCCGAAGCATCAGATATTTATAAAAGCAGTTTTTCTGGTATTCATTAAACTGATTCGTTTTTGCCGCCCTATAACATTCATACAGAAATCTTCTCTCCCCAGCCATCAAGCGGCATGAATTATCATTCCGATCTATCATATCTTTTTCAAGTGCATAGTCTAATGCTCCCTGATCTGTTATTTTGGCACCATATTTATTTTTGCATAAGATCACCAGATCCTGTATTTCCCATACACATGAATTTATTGAAATACTATTTTTTGTATAACCTAAAAGCGTTTCTGCTTTTTCTTTTAAATATTTGTTTTGTTTTAATACACAGAACAAATAGCAGCGCAAAATTGCAGCTCTCTGACACACCGTATATAAGTCTTCATTTTTTGCTTCAGTATCACAACGATCAACTGTATATGTCTGCATTCCGCGAGAGATTTTCCGGAAATCATGCAATCTTCCTTCAATCAGATTCATGAGACAAATCCAGTTCAGTTCAAATATCTTCGTTGACCCTGCCAGATGAAAATGATTCTCTGCCATCCCCCGATCCAGAATATTATATAAACGGTCATCATCGCTTCGGATAATCGGCTTCCATGCAAAAAATTTTGTAGTGATTCCATACCGCAAATCTTCTGCTGCCAGAAATGCACACGTCAGTAAATCCTCCCCCAGTTGAAAAGAAACTTCTCTCCAGCGTAGAAGTTCATCGACTTTACAACGAATCTCTTCTCCATCGTAAATTAGCAATTTTTCTGCCAATGCCATCACTGCATTAAATACGCTGTTCTTCTTAGTTACCGGATCAAACATACTTTGTTCCAACAGATGATATGTATTTTGCATTTCATCTTCTGTTTTATTACAGAATGCTCTTCTTGCCTCCTGCATATAAATTTCCTTGCCTATTTTACTATGGCTTACCCCTGTCCGATCCCTGTCTTTAAGATTACCATTATTAATATTCCTATATGAAATTTCTTTGAATATAATTTTTAAATTTGTAATCTCTATCTCCATGATGTCCTCATAAATTTATTTCAGATCATTTTCAATTATTTGTTGTATCTTAGCCAGATCTTTGTATTTTTCACACATTTCTTTTGACAATTCCATGTTTTTATCACTCAGATATAATTGTATAACCCGAGAATAATAATCACATAACTCCTCTACTTTCAAATCTTTCGGCAATTTGTTATTAAGGGCTCTATAACGCTGAATATTATCTGCCAAACTATCCAGATTGCTTTTTGCATTCTCTGCCGAAGCATTTTTCAAATATGAAGAGACTCTCTGCATTTTTCCTTTAGGATTTGAAGAGTCTACCGTAATTTTTTCTCTAAAGTTCTGTGTTAAATCCTGTCCTTTGTTAAATACATTTTGTTGCGCAAGTTTTTCTTGTTCGGTATTAGCCTCTTCAATCAAGCAAGCATAAAGTTTACATATATCTACTTTATCATCTTTATCAAACTTAAAATATTGCAAATCCTCCACTTCAATTTCCAACCCTACATATTTTTTCATAAAATCTGCTATATTTTCCAAAAATACCTCTGCTAATTTTTCACTGCGTTCGAACTCTGACTTCGTTCCACCCTTATAATCATTATTATTAAAACAATATTTTCTTATTCGCATTGCCAAATCAACATTCGAAGCAATTTTCTGTGCACATAATATACTTTTTTCGTTATTAGATTTTATTTTGTTAATTATTTTTTTGTAATTATTATCCTTTCTATCTATTCCAATCTGTTCTAAATTAATTTTATCAAACAGGACATCAACATCTCCCAGACTTACAAGATAATTTTCCATGCTATTTTCAACATAAGTCAGCAATCGGTAATTTCCAGCTATAATTTTTGTCCTACTAAAAGTTCTAACAGGGGGTACATTTCCCCCCATTTCGTATGTATTAGCCAATAATCCGATTAATAACCAACATTTCAAATATTTTTCTTTGTCCTCATTTCCAATTTTAGAAACTGTATTCGTTTTTTCATCTATTAACTTTCCGTCTTTAAAATAAAATTTTAATATTGCATTGTATTCAGCCCTTGTCGTTAAACCAAATCTTGAACGGTCAATTACTCCCTTCGGTGCCACACTAGGAATTGTATTTCTAAAAGTTTCACCCCATATATAGCCATTTATATAGCCTTCCGGCTTAAATAAACTTCCCGCTAATCGTGCTTGATTTAATTTAATAGTATATATACATTTTATTGCATATAATATTTTTTCTCTTTCCACATCAAAAATATTATTGTTAAAATTTTCAAAATAGTACATAATTTCAAAAAATTCAACGGCTCTTTCTCCACCATGCCATCTAAACATTTGTCCAAACTGCGCCTTATTAATTTCATCCCAATCAAACAATGGCTCTATCATTTTCTTAACATTTGCATTGATATGAATTACATCCATACCTTCCAATGTATTAAAACGCTTTTTCCATCCCCAAGGTAACTCTCTATCCAGCCAATCCGATATAAAAATTTCATAAAATTTATCTATGTTTTCTTTCTTGATTTTTTCTATTAACTTACCATCCTTTTCTAAGTTATTATCTTCCATCTCAGATTCTTCTTCATCTTTATTCCGATTTTTTCTTTTCTTCTCCACACTCTTCATTTTGGTCAGCTGAGAAATCCAATTAATTAAATCTCTTAAATTATCAGGCACCAAATAACTCATTCCGGTGTCTTCTTCAAAAAATATCATTCCCGTTTTTTCATGTATTAATTCCAAAACAGACTTGACCAACGTATCCTCATTTGAATCCCAAATAATTTTTTCTTTATCGTCCACCTTTTCTTTATATGAAATTTTTGTTTCCGATATATTTCTCATTTTTGGCATATATATTCTTCTTGCCTTTGGAATAAGTTTTGAAACATATCTTTCAGCCATATTTTTGATTTCAAAATCTAACTCATTACTAGTTTCCTTATTATCAAATTTTCCCGTATATTGAATAACTTCCTTATATTCGTTTATATTTTTCTCCTGCATCGCCAATTGCAATTGATCATTTTTTACAGCCATAACAATTATAACATGTGGAATTATCAAATATTTTCGAATCTGCTCTGCTAATTTATATGCTACCTGATTGCAAAGATCCAGATCATCAATTGCTATCAACAATTGGCTCTTCGATATCTCAGCCTTATTGTTCATAAATTCCAAATACTGTATTATCAAATTTTCAAAATCATTTTTCAGATTTGTGCTTTCCCCTAACTTCGCAAGTTTGTCAATATTTCCCTCATAATCAAATTCTTTATCCAGTATTTTTTGCTGATCATAAATCATTGCAATCTGACGATATACTTTCTGAAATCGCTTCAATAAATCTAGTGCCTTTGACTCATCACTTTCCCGATTATCCTTCTGGTATTTGTCATTGAAGTTTTTATACATTTTTGCAAGTACAATATCCAGCACATTATGTACATCATCAAACTGTGACGGATCTATCACAATTGGTTCAGCAATATATGTTTTCTTATCTATACGATTTTTAAATAAATCAATCTCATCATTCTCTTTATGATCATCTTTACAACATAATGCATTTATAAAGGTTAACATTGCACTGCTTTTTCCGTCTCCACGATCTCCGCAAAAAGCAATAATATTGTTTTCATATTCTGTTTGTTGCCATGAATGTATAGCACTGTTTTCGTGACTATCCCAATCTTGAGTTTCAAGAATCGCCTCCAGCATATCTGCTGCCTGCTCATATTGCTCTATAAAAATATCATCTTCCTTTATTCTATCCTGAACAAAAATTTTAAACTCCTGTCCTTTTACAATTACTAATTCTGATTTCATTCTTTTGTGTTCCTCCCAAATACATTATCTTTTGTTATTATAACTCATACTATAATTTGTCAATCATTGAGACAACAGATGCCATCATTTGGACTTGAATATAATTCTTCATTTCATTTGAACATTTCCCTTCAATCCATCTGTGTTCCGACTCATTTGCACCTTCTCATGATCAAATGGTATCTTCTCTCCAAAGTTCAATTCAACTCTTCCACTTTCCCATTCTCTTTTCGGCGGAATATTTCCCGTTCGCACACGTCGTTCTACCGGCATGGTCTCACTACATGTATCAAAGCATTCTTTTTCATAGGTAGTATATAAATATGCATGATCTAAAGGTATTTCGAGCATAGCTGCAATCGCCTGTGAAACGAGATAGCTTGCACGAAATTTTCCCTTGACCTCTATCCATTATAAAGTTATTTTGCATTAATTCCGAAATAACAAATGTTCTTTTATTCATCTGAATTCCCCTGTACCATATAAGCTTCTCCCATGATATCATCCAATGCATTATTAAATGTCGGTACTGCAAATCCATTTTGCCCACAAGGAATTTCTATCAACTGGCTTTTTCCGTTATGTTCCTGAAACTGGTACACTTTTACCTGTGTATCCAACAGCAAATCTTCCTCTTCCAATTGAAGTTTTTTGCATAAATCTTCTTTTTGAGGATGGCTTTTCAAAGCTATTTTGTTATTAATCGACTGGAGTAAAATATCGCTATGTGTGGTTGCAATAACATCTATTCCGCTATTTACCATACGTGCCATAACCCTTCCCATCTGATGCTGCAGTTGCGGATGCAGGCACATCTCAGGCTCTTCATAGCATAAAGACTCAATGTTTTCCATATGTTTCAACAGTAAAATTAATGGAGAAAGTTCCGTTACCACAGCGGAGACTGTACGAAGTGATAAACTTTTCTGTTCTCCGTCTTCCGTTTCTGTAACATACCGAATCTCTTTGTTTGGCGAATCACTGATTTCTATCGTTCCGGAAGTCATTTGATGTTCTATCAGATCAATAATCTTTCTTCTTTTTGCAGATGGCTGATTTTCCAGAGAAAGCACATTGATAACATCCAAAAACTGATTGATTGGTCTTGTAAATGGAGACATTGGTTTGGTTTCCGGTTCCATATTAAATGTCTGCTCTCTTCCTACCTGATTCACCAGATCTTTTGTAAGAATAAAACCTGTTCTCGCAGCTGGAAGGAATAAATTTTCATATCGATTTTTCCCATAATTTATTTGTAATACAAAAGCAAATATACCCTTCATTAAAAACTCAACACTATGATCATCCGTTTTTCCCTCTAAGTTTCGAATGCCATAATTATCCGTTTTGTTTTTTCCATAATCAGCTTTCATTATTATATTATCATCCGTGGTTCTTATAAAACAAAGTTTTCTCTCTTTAAATGTCCTATTTGATAAATGAATCTGGATTTTATTTGCTGAAACCTGTTCGCTGTTAAAGATCCATTTTAATAACGAATCTTTGTTCTGTGACAGCCGCTGATTGATAACAGCACGACACCAGTCGGAAATATCTTCCATCCCGACAATACTCTGACCATTTTCAAATGCAAGATTTATCTGTTGGGATATCCAATCCTTTAACAATCTTTCCTCTTCGTTTATCTCTGCATCTCTTTTTTCAAAAAGATGGATTGCACCAATATTCTTTATTCCCCATAGCAAAGACATCAAATAACTTTTTCCACAATTATTGTCACCGACAATCAAGGTAAGCGGTGCACATTCCATTTCTGCTGATTTTATTTTTCCATAGTCTTCCACACACAATTTCCAACTTGCCATACCATTCCATCCTTTAATTTCTATTTCAGTGCTTATATCTATAGCTTGCCACAAACCCATTTCATGATTCAATTTTTATATCTTTCTTGCACTTTGCACCATTATATTCCTAGGTTGACGTTTTTCCGGTATTGTTTTCTCCCACAAGAATATTTACCCTGCTGAGATTTTGTAATGTAATGTTCTTTAATCCCCTATATGCTTTTATATCAATTGTTTGAAACACGCCGCCTCCAAGTTCTTCCCCGTATTTTCAACTATTTATATGTATTGTATCACGAACCTCAATCTTACTCAATGTAAAAAACCGGTCAGACTTATCAGACTTATCATCCAACCAGTTTTATCACTTCTACCGAAACTATGGCTCCATATTTTTTAATAATGCATTAATATTCTGCGTATATAAGTTTTCACATAATTTCAAAATTTCTATTTCAATCTGCTCATCGCTGATTGAAACTCCCCTCTCGGATCAGCAATTAATATCTCCAATTCATGAGACGTTCTCCAGCCATTCACAGCTTCTACAACGTCAAGCATGATCTCCAATGCCTCACGTAGCTCATCCACTGTCACAATAACAAAATTATCCCCCGGGTATCTTGCATCATAATAATAGTCTTTGAGTAATGCCAGATCCTTCCTCTCTAATTGCAAGGAAGTATCTACCCTTTTAATCTCATCGTATAAGGCGCGCAAATTATGGGATGTCATTAGTTTTTCAATTCCAGTACAAACCAGTTCTGCCACAGATTTCAACATTTTTTCTGCAATTTGCTGTGCCGAAGCTGCAGCCGGATTGCAGTATACAGGTGACACTGCATCCCTTAAATACCAGAATTCATTGCACGCAATAGAATAATAAGAATTTGCCTTTATCATATTTTCAACTCCTTATAATCTCTTCTTAACTGTTGTGTAAACTTTGAATTATCATGTTCGAAATACTGCGGTGTTACAAAAACCACATCCGCATGCAACATCTCGAGTTCTTCCCGCAAGGCTCCCATCATCCATCTTTCCGGTTTTTCCGGAACTATGATGCAAAAGTCGATATCACTGCTGGCCTTATAATCATTTCTCGCGTAGCTTCCAAAAATCCCCAAACTCTGATATTTGATACTCGAATTTTTAATAATATCTACGCACTTGTTCAACCGGTCTTTAAAATCATTTTCAACAACAGGTGACACGTACGGCATCCCTAAACCTCCACTCTTTCTATTAATCTGTCCTATCACAGTTTCTACAGATTCTATCATTTTTTATTCTTCATGATATCTTCTATCAATTATAAGTTATGCAATTACCCGGGACACAAATTGGCGATTTTTCCCATTCTGATGCTCAAATTGAAATTCGAATTCCAATGTAACTTCCGAACTGTTCACCATATTATTTTCCCCTTCAAAATATACATAACCATCAAGAGAAACATCAGCTTCCAATATGCCTCTCACAATCGTACATGTATCATCCTCTTCCTGTTCTACCCGGACAACTTTGACATTTTCTATTTGATCCAATTCTGCATAGTCAACATATGTCTCAAACGCTTCATCCAATTCCTGACCTTCCATGTTCATAACAGAATCGTCAATTTCATTATACAAGTCATCCCAAAATTCGTTTTCTATGATTGTAGCGACCAGATTTCTATCATATTTCACGTATATCAGTCTCCCTGTGTCAAAAAATATTTAATTGCGTCCCAATAAGGTGGCAGTTCTTCTGAATATTCAAATTTTTTCAATTCCCGCTGTTTTTCTTCTCCGTTCAACTGGAACACATTAAACGTCCATAAAGCTTTTTCTCTGGCACGACATAAACGTTTATCATTCAGGTTCAACTTTGTAATTGTATACTCAGCTGCCTCATCTGTCTTTTCCGCCGGCTGTATTGTTCCATCCTGCTGATATCGAAAATGACTTTCACAATCCTTCTCCAGCGGAGAAATCATCCGCTTTGCATCAAAATTATTTTCTTTTTTATGCCCACAGTGCCTGCGATTGTCTCCATTACAAGAAGCATGAAGATTATTATAGGCCAGAGATAAATCCTGATTTTGTGCCTGAGGTCGAAAATGTTCCACATGAAAACTATTCTTTTGTACTTCAGTCTCTGTATTTTTAATATAAGAACAACAATAGCAGCAAAGATGTCTCTGTTCTGCAAGCAATGCATTCTTTAATATTTGCAGTTCCTTTTCATGCCGGATATCCTCATACCCTGCTTCTCTTTTATGCTTATTCTTGAATTTTTTCTTCCACCGGCTTACTTCTTCTGGTTCACCTGTCTTTTGAATATAAATCATAAAAACTTTATCGCCCTTTTGCAATCAAGATTCTTGCACGCACAACTTTCGTATTCTCTTCCGATGTCATCCATGCAAGCTTATTTACAAGTTTTTCTGCCTCATCATATGCTTTTTCATTCAGATACACATTTATTTGCTCTAAGAGTTCCGTTGTCTTCCTGTTATATACTTCGGTATCCATGTAATCTTCCAGAATTGTATTGACATCCCAGCCGTTCATCGGCTCCATCGGTTCTGCCAAAACCAGGTGCGTTTCTGCATCTTCATGCAAACGTATTACCTGTATATTTTCATCCACAGACTCCAGCACTTTCGGAGCATGTGTGGAAACAATAAACTGAATATTTGGAAAAGTATTCTGTAAAGCCGGAAAAATCTTCTCCTGCCACTTCGGATGCAGATGCAGATCAATTTCATCAATCAGCACAATGCCATCCCCTTCCAGCGGATTCTCCCTCTTTGGATTTGCAATTGCCAGCCTCCGGCTCAGATCTCCTACCAGTGCGATTACACTTTTTTCTCCTTCTGACAATTGATAAAATGCCAATTCCAATTCTTTTTTGATGACAATAAGTTCCGCATCTTCTTCTGTTACTTTCACACGAATTTCCGAAAATCCATCTCCCAATGCGTTTAATATGGCTTTTTTTACTGCATGTAACTGTGGATCTTCTGCATTCGGTGTTTCCACTCGTATACTGTTTTCATATTCCTGTCTTCCCCGGAACCATTCAAAAAATAACCGGAAATTGATCACTCCTCCAAATGCAGAATCTCTCCACGCATCCAGCTTCCCTGCTGCTCCTGTATAACGCCTTCTCAATTTACGTGTTTTTTCATTATAGCGGTCAACTCCATAAAACACATAAACAGGAATATTTTCATTATTTAAAGTAAACTCTTTCTGTGGTGTTTCCGTGTCATCGTTTTCATACTCTTCTTCTGTTTCCAAATAATCTCCCAGATACTGTTTTCGAATATATTCCGAAACTCTCTTCAGTTCTTTGGAATTATGCAGATTTTTCCCCTGAATTCTTTTTCGGTAATAGTGAAAATTATTTCCCTGGTCTTCAAGAAACAACGTTATTTTTGCTTCTTCTTCTCCAACTTTTACATCTTTTTCTCCTAAAAGAGAGGCTGTTATCTGTTCATCCTGTGCTGCTTCCTGCATAATTCTGGAAAAGAGAAGATTGCAGACATCCAGTATTGACGATTTTCCCATTCCGTTTACTCCATAAAAAATGGCATCTTTTCCGTTTAATACTATTTCTGTATCTGAAAAACCTCTGAAATTGTGCACTTGCAGTTTGTCTATTCTCACGCTTTTCTATCTCCTAAACCTTCGAATGCATACCATTAAGCTATTTATCATCTTTTCAGTAGTATCATACTTTAATTCTTTTATTTATGCAAGATTTTCCCATTCCAGCTCTTATCCTTCCGTCCTTCTTACCGACTCTTTCCAGTCACACACACGATATTCTTCCTTATATTCACTCATCTGCATATCGTACACACTGTCACCAAACGCTTTGCCCGTCAGGGTGCCAATTTTTCCCGGAATCTTTTTCATCAGCCGGATGATCCAGCCAGTCGCTGGAACCATCACAAGCCGGTGTCCTTTTACCACAGCGATCATCTGCACCAGATCCGAAGTATTGATATACTGCTCGTTCTGTGGGAAAAACACTCCGGTCTCTTCGTTGTCGATCATCCGTTTGACAAACTGTGCCAGATTTTCTATATAAAGCATGGAACGCTGATTATGTACAATCGGAAATAGCGGAAGTTTTCCTGCCAGTTTTGCAAGCTGTGGATAGTTTCCCTTTGATCCCTTTCCGTAAATCATCGGCGGACGCAATACGACAACTTTAAAACGTTCATCTGCCAGTGCCTGTATTTTCTGTTCCGCCTGCCATTTGCTGTCTCCATAGAAATTCAATGGTTTGGGAATTGTATTTTTTGTAATTTTCTTTTCTCTACATCCGCTGTATACAATCATGGAAGACATAAAGAGAAACTGCTGCACGCCTTCCTTTTTGGCTTTTTCGGCTGTCTCTACTGCCAGATCTGTATTCACGCGGTAATACTGCTTCTTTTCTTCTTCCGTCACCTGTCCCACATCTGCATGTGCGATTCCCGCCACATGATAAACCACATCATATGCAGAAAAATCGTGTGTCCGCCAGGTTTGGGTTCTCATATCCAGCGTGTCAACCTGGTAGTACTCCGGCCATTGTCTCAGCCATGCCTCCACGGAAGTTCCCACATAACTGCCGCTTCCGGTGATCAGAATCTTCTTTTTTCTCCTGCCCTTTTCTCGTTCTTCTGTGTCTTTTGCAATGGTTTCCTTTTTTGCGCTGCTCTGTGCTGTTTCGCTTTTGTGTGCTTCTGTCTCTTCTTCCTCTTTGTTCAGTTCGCCGGTTCCACCTTCAACCACGCCATCGTGCATGAGCACGGAGCCAATTGTGCCAAGAAAACATTTCAGATCCATCCATGGTCCCAGATGTTTGACATATTCGCCATCCAGTCTTGCTTTGTCCGGAATCTCCAGTTCATCTCTGCCATTGATCTGTGCCCACCCGGTCAGCCCCGGTGTCACATCATTGGCACCATATTTCTCACGCTCTGCTACCAGATCATCCTGATTCCACAGTGCCGGCCGCGGTCCTACGATACTCATTTCTCCTTTGAAGATATTAAAAATCTGCGGCAGTTCATCCAGACTGGTTTTGCGCAGGAATTTTCCTACCTTTGTGATGTACTGCTCCGGATTCTCCAGCATATGTGTCGGCACATCCTTCGGTGTGTCAATCCGCATGGTACGGAATTTGTAAATCTGGAAGAAACTCCGGTGTATGCCGACACGCTTCTGCTTAAATAATATCGGTCCAGGTGTATCCAGTTTGATCGCAATACATAAAAAAAGAAGGAGTGGTGATAAGATCACGATCGCCATCCCACTTAATATGATATCAATTCCTCTTTTGATGTAATGGTACCCTTTCATGGCTGACTTGCTCCTTCCTGATTTCACTTATTTTCATAAATTTACATATGTTATATCATACTCTATTTTAGTGCATATTGCAATGACTGTGATTATTACTTCCACTCCTGTTTTTCGTATAAATGACATGACTACTCTTGTTTCACGTCATTGACAATCTCATGCTACAATTCACTATCCATCTCCATTACCTAAAAAAGTTGAAGGATAATAAAGAGTTATCTATCAGAACAGAAAGGATACTAAAATGAATGCTATTATTTTGGCCGCTGGAAAGAGTTATCGAATGTTTCAAACTGGTGGAAATATACATAAAGCATTGTTACCCATTCAAAATATTCCTAATATAGAACGAACTATACTAATATTACATTGTTTTGGGATAAACGAAATCATTATTGCAGTTCCATATAATACACATATCTTTGATTATTTAGGTGAGAAATATTCTTGTAAAATTGTACATAGTCACCCAAATTGTGCAAATACATTGTATACTCTTAAACCATTAATTAAATATATTAATGATACATTTATAATAGAAGGGGATGTAGTTCTTACCAAAAATATTTTTTGTTTGTTTGAACATAGTACCTACTATGTAATAAGATATCCTCATCCGGAAACAGATGCTTGGTATCCTATCTTAAATCCCAACGGAACAATTTCATCTTTTCAAATTGGAGATGCAAATAAACCAGCAATATTTGGCATATCATTTTGGGCACATGAAGATTGTCCACAATTAACTTCTCATTTAAGCGAAAAAATATCAATGTATAACTTAGATGATCCAAATATATTTTGGGATGATAATATTATTGAAATTTTAGGTAAAATTTCAGTTAAAACATATGAAATACCATCATATGCTGCCTGTGAGATGAATACCTATACAGAATATAAATATGCACAGGAACTTTGTAAAAACATTATTTTAGAAAATTTATTTTTTAATGACATAGCCTTATATAAAGGTGGGCAATTTTCATACAAAATAAATTCTAGCAAAAATAAAGATAAAAATATTTATTGGGTTAAACAGCTTCTTCTTTTTTATGGTGAAAATGTTGTAAACACTTTAACTTATGAGGAATTATTTGCTCGTGAAGAAATGTCATATACAATAGAAAATGAACAAAAACAAGAAATAGCTTTTTTTTCTCTTGTTTATTCAAAACATTACATTTTATTACGCAGGCTTTATATTATTCCTAATTATAGAAGACAACATATCGGAAAATCTATAATCGAATATATATATTTATTTTCCATGTTTACTTCAAAAGAACTTCGTGTAAATGTCTATGATAAGAGTGCAGAAAAATTTTACAAATCTTTAGGTTTCAAAAAATTATTTAAAACATTTTGCTTGAAGCCTTAATTTACATAAAATGATGAGGAGATATACAATGGATAATAATAAAATAATTTTTTCAATTTTAGATTACTACCAAAATATTAATATAGATTTTGACGTATATATTATAGCAGATGCCCAAACAAAAACCTGCAAATATATGCCAGAACGTATTATTCATGCAAATGAAGACGAATTTTTTTCACGAACAGAATTTGCAGAAATAATGTCTGCAATCTTTAATTGTTTTGGTTTTGCAAAAGTTTTCTACTCGGAAATAGAATTTATACAATATACATTAGCACATAACATTGATAAATCTGAATGCATCGTATACAATTTTTCCAGAGATGGACGCGTCAATGGAAAGAAATCTCTAATCCCTGCTTTTTGCGATTTAATGGACATAAGATACACCGGTAGTGATGCATTTGTTATATCTTTGCTTCGTAATAAATATATATATACAAAATTTTTGGAACAAAATGGAATCAGCGTCCCTAAAAGTTTACTTTATAGGACCACATCTGATTTTTCATTATTATTAAGTGAATTTAAAAATCAATATGTAATTGTTAAAAACAAATGCGAGTCTGCAAGTATTGGAATGACACATGAAAATATTTTTGAACTCAAAAATGACTCTGTACAGTATCTGGACAAACTATTGACAACTATGCATACAAATTCTGTATTAGTTCAGGAATATATTGATGGAATTGAATGTGAGATCTTTGTTCTTCAATACAAAGGAAACTATTATGCCTTAGATCCGGTTCAAATTTTATTCAAAAATGAGATGAATATTATTGATACAGATACATCTAATTCATATAATTACGATTTCAGAGTTATAAATTCACCAGTTAAATCATTAATCCAAGAAACTGCAAAAAAAATTGCTGAATTACTTGAAATAAAAGATTATGCCCGATTTGATTTTAGAATCAAAAATGGGATTCCATACTTGTTTGATATAGCAGGAACCCCTTATACAATATACCATAGTTCTATAGCCTATTTATTTACACAATATTACCATATAGCCTATGAAGCTATTTACAAAATAATCGTTGCCTGTATGCTGTCAAATTATGATTTTAAAATCAAACATAAGATGTGTATTGTAAATCAGATAACATCAGACCTCGAAAAAAGAACTTAGATAGTGATTGTGCATTTCGTTTGGTTTTTACAAGATTGTGGCAAAAATCGTAAGGATTTATATTTTCATGAGATTCAATAATTGCTCTTACTGCATTATTTTTCTCTTGCCAAAATATTTCTTGTTTGCGAAACAATGCTGGAATAAAATTATCTAATTGAGAAATTTGTTGCAATGCTTTTTCCCAATTTTTACAATTTATTATACGATATAGTTCGAACCAAGCAAAATAATAACGGTAAAAATCATCAATATTTTGGTCAGTTATATCAGAAATATCATCACATCCATATAACTTTTCTAATTTGTTTTTAAATATTATATATTGCTTATCATTACCAATATATAAATATAGTGAGCAAATATTTGTGTAAATAACAAACTGGGTTGCATTTTTTTCTTTAGTAATAAGCTTTTTGAGTTCACGAATAGCGGTTTTCGCAAAAATAATTGCTTTTTGAGGTGTTTTTACCGTTTGTTCTTTTAATAGAAATTCTGCAATAATCCTGTTATTGTATAATTTTTCTATTTGAGGTATTTTTATATTTTTTTCATTAGATTCTTCTTCTGCTTGATTGCATAATTCAATAGCTTCATCAAATTCCTGAATCACAATATCAGTTCCAGCCTGACAAACCAAAGTTATATAATATTCATCCCATATTTCATTACGTTCAAAATATTTTTTTGCTTTTTCATAATAAATACTACAAGCTGCTTGATTAGCAAACAAAAATGCCTTCCGATTAAATACATTTTCTATATATTCTCCAATTCCGTGTTTTGTATTACTGTTAGAAGATAATTCTTGACTTTTGTGATATAGAAGGTTAAAAGTATCATAGTCATTAAATATATCAAGAACACACGGCGAAATTCCATATATAATTTTCAAGCGAAGTATTGTTTCATCTATAGGTTTTATAATAGTTGTATCCTGAGTATCAATAATCAATTCATTTAGTGCATAATTAATACAATCATTTAATGTATTATGATATGTTACTTTATCTAAATCAGTATTTTTATAAATATAATAAAAATATTCATACGTTATTTCTGCCTTTACTGGTAGTTCCCAACTATATTTACGAGTTATATTTTTATATGCTTGTTCTACTTCTTCTATAGACGATTGCTCAAATAATATATTATAATACTCACATATGATCTCAAACATCTCTTTATATTTTTCATTAACCTGTTTCTGCTTCATAATATTTTCAATTTTATCAATCTTTATATTATCTGAAGTTTGTTTTGCTGATGAATAGGCAAGAATAAATAAAGAAAATGCGTGTGGACACATTTGATTCCAATATTTATAGATATAATATGCTCTGAAATAATATTCGTCCTGTTCATTTTTAGTGTAAAAATTATAATATGAAATCAATAAACTTTCATGTTTTTCTAATGTGATCTCTGTAATATAATTCTGTATATCAATTGAAATGAAATCATAATAATTTTTAATATCTTTTTTTAATATTGCCTCTTGTCTAATAATATTCAATCCGGTTTCAACATCTGAAATTTTTTCATTAACTATATTCGTTATAAATGAAGCTGAGAATTTTTTTAAAGCCAACGACGCAGAAAAAACTATCTCCTCCATTTTTTTTCCACCTAATTCACATTTTTCCCCTTGATTTTTTATAAGTGCTATTCTCTTTACAACAACATCTCGCAGAGTCGAAATATACTCTTGTTCGTTTATTAAAACTTCTTCAAATAAAAAATCTACTAAATCAAGATTTCCTTGACTTAGCGTCCAAATATATTCTAAACGTTCTTCTGAAATATCAAGAACAGATTTTTTCATACTCAAAAAGTTTTTTATATCTTCTTTAGTATACGCAGGTAATTTTATTTTTCTATAAGAATTTGTATATGCATATATAATATCTTGGTAGGATTCTTGCGAATCAGTAATTAGTAAAAATATTTTTTTTTTGAATTCATTTTGTAATTTCAAAATATTTTTGATAATAGAAGTTGTAAAAAAACGAATCTCATCTGAAACATCACTAATATTTTCCAAACAAATTAAAATATTGTTTTTAAACTTCTTAGATAATATATTTCGTATTTTTGCATAATCGGAATTATTATTATTCCATCCTACACCAAGTCCAAAAGAAAAACCATAAGCTCCTCCTGAAACGTTTAAAGAATTTATATTCGAAATAATATTTTGTGATCCGGAAATGAATTCATTATCAATATTGCGATATGTCTCAATATCCTTATAATTCTTTAAAGCATTCAATAAACACTCTATAATATATGATTTTCCCTGACCATATCCAGCTTGTATAAATATAACATTTGGTGATGTTTGAGTAATATATTGATCAGCTAACTTACTTGCTATTAATTCTCTCTCTTTTAAATTGTCTTTAATATCCATGTTTAATAAAGAACTCCCTTTACAAATAATTTTAAAATTTCACCACAACTATTGGAAATTTATAGATAACTCTTTATTATCCTATATTCATACTTTTAAAATTATAGCATACTTTTCCAAAAAATATAACAAAATCCTTTATTTTAATCCATTTTTCTTATTTAAACGGCAATTTATTGTTTAATCTCACCGTTTTCCCATCAAAACATCAGCTTTCGACATCCACACTCTGTATTTCCCCAAAATCTATTCTATACCCTTTCCCACCCATACTGATACAGGAAACCCCACTGTTCTATCCATGTAATTGTTATATATTGTACAATTTTTTCAAATTTTGCCTTATCCAACAAAATCTCCCCCATTTCATGTACCATATACTCCTAAACAAAACTTCATATACAAAGGAGACCACCCATGAATAATTTACAGACACACATCAACAACTATCTGGAACACTGCCGTCACCAAAAACGCCTGGATTCCAAGACTCTAAAAGCATATCGCATCGACCTTCAGCAATTTTATGCCATTTTTTCATGCAGGGATGTTTCTGATATTACACCGGATCTGTTGGAAAATTATATCGGCAGTCTGCACCAGAAGTACAAACCCAAAACCGTAAAAAGAAAGATTGCCTCGGTCAAAGCTCTTTTTCACTACCTGGAATATAAAGAAATCATCGCCCGGAATCCTTTCAACAAGGTGCAGATCAAATTCCGCGAACCTGTGATTTTGCCGAAAACCATTCCATTGCACACGATCGAAATTTTCTTATCTACGATCTATGAGCAGCGCACCATCGCCAAAACGGATTATCAGAGAAAAAACGCTTTGCGGGATGCCGCTGTCATAGAACTTTTATTTGCAACCGGAATACGGATTTCCGAATTATGCGCTCTGCGTATCTGTGACATCGATTTGTACGATGGATCAGTCCTGATCTACGGAAAAGGTTCCAAAGAACGAATTGTTCAGATCGGAAACCACGAGGTCATACAGATTCTGTCGGAATACCGCAATGAATTTCTCCCCCAGATGGAAACCTGCCAGCATTTCTTTGCGACGCTAAACGGAACAGCATTATCCGATCAGTCGGTGCGGCGGATGATCAACAAATATGCTTCTCTTGCTGCAATTGAACAGCATATTACACCGCATATGTTCCGGCATACATTTGCCACCAGCCTTTTAGAAGCGGACGTCGATATCCGCTATATACAGGAAATGCTTGGTCACAGTTCCATTCATATCACGGAAATCTATACGCATGTTGCCATGTCAAAGCAGCGTGCCATCCTCACTACCAGACATCCCCGCAATACGTTTCATCTGTAAAAAGCAAAACAGCAATTCACGTGCCATGCACGGAATTGCTGTCATTGATAGCCGTTCTATTTTTACTTATTTATTCTCCCCTGCCAGTTCCGGATGATACGTCGGCACAATTTTTTTGACACACTCCCGGATGTCTTCCGGTTCTGTCACAACGTACTCTTTTAATTCTTCCAACTGCTGCATGAATTTTTCTTCATCCAGCTCAATCGGCCTGCCGATATGAATCAGATTGTTTGCGGTATCCTGCATCCCTTCTTCATCCATCAACATCTCTTCATAAAGTTTTTCTCCCGGTCGAAGTCCTGTGAAAATGATATGGATATCCTCATCCGGCTTGTGACCGGAAAGAAGAATCAGGTTCTTTGCCAGATCCAGAATCTTAACCGGCTCTCCCATATCCAGAACAAAAATTTCTCCACCTTTGGCATAGGTGCCCGCCTGCAGCACCAGAGATACCGCTTCCGGAATTGTCATAAAATACCGCACGATATCCGGATGGGTAACCGTGACCGGACCTCCACGCTCAATCTGTTTTTTGAACAGCGGAATCACACTTCCGTTACTGCCAAGCACATTTCCAAAACGCACGGCTACGAAATCTGTCTTCGATCTGCGGTTATAGGTCTGAATGATCATCTCACAGATGCGCTTGCTGGCACCCATGATATTGGTTGGGTTGACTGCCTTATCCGTGGAAATCATCACAAATTTCTTCACACCGTACCGATCTGCCGCCTGCACAATCTTCCACGTGCCAAGCACGTTATTCTTAATTGCCTCGTTCGGACTCTCTTCCATGAGAGGCACATGTTTATGTGCCGCTGCATGATAGATAATCTCCGGCTTGTAATGTTCAAAAATCCAGTTCATACGATTCGTATTCCGCACGGATGCAATCAGCACAACAAGATCCAGCTCCGGAAACCGGACTTTCAGTTCGTTTTGCACATCATAGGTCGTATTCTCGTAAATATCCACAATAATCAGCTGTTTTGGCCTGTGTGCGGCAATCTGCCTGCACAATTCGCTTCCGATAGAGCCGCCGCCCCCTGTAACCATTATGATTTTTCCAGAAACATAATCCATGATGGACTGCAGATCAACCGTCACCGGATCCCGCCCAAGAAGATCATTGACATCTACATCTTTTAATTTGCTGACGCTGACATCGCCGTTTACAAGCTGGTAAATGCCGGGCAGACGTTTCAATGTGCATCCGGTTTCTTTGCAGATATCAAGAATCCCCTTGATCTGTTTCTGTGTGGCCGATGGCATGGCAATGATGATCTCATGCACATGCAGTTCTTCGACTTTTTCCAGAATATCGCTCCGATCTCCTACGACTTTCGCTCCATGAATATAATTGCCGATCTTGTTCCGGTCATCATCAATCACACCAACAACCTTCTTTTTCACATAGCGGCTGTTGTTGATTTCTTTGATGATCTGGTTTCCTGCATCCCCTGCTCCGATCACAAGTACATTCCGTCTGTACACACCGGCTCTGCGCATATTGCGAAGCACACGCAGTCCGCGGTAAGAATATCTGCATCCCATGACAAATACAAACAGAAACAATCCATACAGAATGTAAAAGCTTCTTGGCACCGGGTACATATCCCCCCAGTTCCGAAGCAATATCAGCACTGTCACAACAACGGTATCCAGAATACATGCTGAAACCACATACATCATTTCCAGTGCTCCCGCATAGCTCCAGAGACTGGAATACAGTCGGAGCATCCAGAAAATGATCAGTGTAACAATGATCATAAAAGGAAGTGCTCTCCACACTTCATCCATATATTGAAACGGTACGCTTTTGATATTCAGATCAAACCGAATCAATAACGCAACTATGCTTGCAGCAAACACTGCAAGCACGTCGTAGCACATCAGAAAAATCCGTCTGATCAGTAATTGTTTATCTTGAATGATTTTTTTCATAATTTCAATCTGTTATTTTTGATTCTTTCTCTGTTTTCTCGATTGTTTTTTCGATGATTTCTTCCTGACTGAGGATTCTGTCACTCCTGCCCCTTGAGTATTCTGTACCATCTGCGCGGTATCTGCTTTTTCACTCTCTGCTGCTTTTGGAATACTCTGTTTTACGGCAGTATCACTTTCTGCAGAAACCGCTGTTTCTTTAACAAAAAGATTTTCTTTCTTTACAAGCATACGGTTCACTGCAAGTCCCAGACCAAGCATACCCCAGAATACCGGAGCAGTACATACATTGGAATCGTTTGCGATACCTGCAATCATGTACACCAGCACTGCCGCAAATAATCCAAATCCAACCCAGCTGATACTCTCGTGTAGATCGACTCTGCGGTAAATGCGTACCGACTGTACCAGATACCAAAACAAAAATACCAGAAGTGCCAGAGTACCGAGTAATCCGGTTTCTACCCACTGCTGCAGATACCAGCTATGGGCTTTTACGTCATAGCTGTTTGCGCCGTAGACATAGTTCTGACTGATATAATCATTCTGTGGCACTTCAAACATGTAAGTATTGGCCCCTGCACCCATAAACACATGTTTTCCAAGTACTGGAATTGTATTATTCCAAATATGTCCACGATTACTCATTGCATCATCCCGAAACAGATGTGACTGCTTCAGCTGTGGATATTTGATTAATTTTCCAGCCGAATTCAGATATTCATAGCCATCCGTATCCGTTTTTGAAAAATCCCATTCAATGCCGTCTATAATCATCTTTACTCCTGCTGTATTATCGGTAAACATGATTGGCTGAATCTGCACATTGGAAAATCTTTCATCATTAAGACTTAAGATATGATTTTCCTGATCTACCTCTGTTGTCTGAATCTCCTGACCATCTGCATCTTTGCAGACCACGGTGATTACACCGTCGCTCCCCAGATCATAGGACACATGCAGAGGATTGTTCCAGATATCAAGTTCCACATCATCTGTGTTTGTTTTGATATCGTTTAAAGAGAACTGATCTTTCATATGATACGTTCCAACAACCGTCTTTTTAAGATTTTGACCGAACTCTGTCGTATTTGCCAGTACTCCTGCTGCTATCATTCCAATAATAACCACAACAATCCCGGCTACAAATAATTTTTTCTTCCGACTGAGTAAAACCAATGCGAGAATCACAGCACCAATTGCCAGTGCAATAAATCCGGAAGAACTTCTGCTACCAACCAGTGCTACAATGCAAAAAATCTCTGCAACCGCGATTACAAGACGATGCCACATCTTTTTCGCCCCAATAAACAGGCAGACCAGCAATGGTATCAGCATGCCAAAATAAAATGACAAAAAGTTAGGATTGTAAAGTGTCGTATACGCAGTCTTATCTGCGAAATTAAAGGAAATCTTATCTAATTGGTTCCACCAGCTTGTGTCCGTCATCAGATGTTTGCCCAGAGATGTCTTAAAATAATCCAATCCAAAGACCTGGAAAAATCCAATCAGAGTAACAATTGCGATTCCAATGCCAGACCAGCGCAGGATTACCTCTATCTGTTTTTCTTCCTGTACATAATTATAGACATAATAACACAGTATCATATAGACAAATATAACCCATACAGGCTCAAAAAGTTCATATGTACCATGTGCCACCCAGTATTTGTGACTGGAAAACAGGGCAGACATTGCAACAAACAATGCATACACCATCAGAAAATAAAAGGAATTTTCAAATGCAAACTCCTTTTTATTCAAATACCGGATCAGTAAAATTGCGAGCATTACAACTCCCACAAGGATGATCGCAATCATCTTCCATGCAAAAAAGAAGTCCGTCTGCTTTGCTGCACTCTCCGGATACCAGTCAAACTGTGCCAGATTTGTATCATAAACAAAAGAATGCACAATGATTGGAATAAATCCGATCAACAAAATAATGGGAATCAATATCTTATTTGCTTTTAACGTGTTTTTGTTTCCATTCGTATTCAAGATTATTTTCTCCTTATGTTTCATTGCCTATAATCATACCCCAAATTTCGTTTTTTTTCAATCATTCCGGCATGTCGATTTTATTTTTCTTTTTATATAGGTAAAAACACTTTTTTGTTACTTGTGTGTTACTTAAAAATTTAACAAATAAATGTGTATGATTGACACGATAATATAAATTTTTACACACGAAAGGAAGAAAAATGAGATTACCAAACGGATACGGCGGAGTCGTAAAACTCTCCGGCAACAGAAGAAGACCCTACGCAGCACGCATCACTACGGGCTGGCACATCAATGACATCACTGGAAAGCGCATCCAGCACTATCAGATTCTGGGCTACGCTCCTACCCGGTCAGAAGCTCTGCAGATTCTGGCACGTTACAACAATTATCCCATCGATGGGGAAACGCTGAAATTAACCTTCCGGGAAATTTATCTCCGATGGTCCGAAGAAAAGTTTCCTACCATCTCCCACTCCAACATCAAAGGCTATCGGGCAGCCTATGCCACTTGTGAAAACATTGCTGATATGCCATTTCACAATTTGAGACTCAATGATTTACAGCAGGTGATTGATCACTGTGGCAAAAACTATCCTACCCTGAAAAAAATTCGTGTTCTCTTTAACCAGCTCTATTCTTATGCCATGAAACACGAAATTGTCTCAAAAGATTATTCTGCCTATGTAAATATCTCGAAATACAAAGACCGGAATCCTAATAAAAACATACGAAGCTGTTTTTCCACTTCTGAAATTGCTCTCCTGTGGAAACACAAAAACGATCCCTATTGCCAGACAGTCCTCATGCTGATATACAATGGGGTCCGCGTCTCAGAGCTTTTGGATCTGAAAAAAGAAAATGTTCATCTGTCCGAACAATATTTTGATGTCATTGACAGCAAAACCGAAAACGGCATTCGAAAAGTTCCGATTGCTGACAAAGTACTCCCCTTTTACCAGCGCTGGCTTCATGACTGTTCTGATTGTGAATATCTCATCCATACCCTGGACAGCCAGCATTTTACCTATTATATGTATTACCATAATGTTTTCCAGCCTCTGATGTTTCGTCTGCACATCGATCATACACCTCACTGCTGCCGGCACACCACGATTTCCCTGCTCGCTGAAGCACATGTCGATCAGACTACCATCAAAAAAATAGTCGGTCATTCCGGCGCTATGTCCCTGACGGAACGGATTTACACACATCTGGATGTGCCTGCGCTGGTCAAAGCCATAAATCAGATTTAATCGCTTCTTGTATGTTGCTTGCGTGTTACTTGTAGTGCTGATATTGCTTCCATTCATTTTCACAAACCCGGTATTTCTAGTACTTACGCCAAAAATACCATCCATATTTCCGGTTAAGGTAACTTACAAGACTTCTACAAAGAAGAATGCTAAGGCAAAGACAAAGAAACTTACTTACACACTGAAAGTTGCTAAGGTAGGCGTTGCTTTATCTGGAGATTCAGTAGTAGCTATTGGAAACACAACTAAGTTAACAAATACTAAGAAAAATTCTTCAAGAGCTAAGATTACTTACACATCAAGCGATGATTCTATTGCAACAGTAGCAGCTGACGGTACAGTAACTGGTGTTAAGGCTGGTAAGGCAACAATCACAGCTAAGATTACCGTTGGTAAGGATTCAGCTGAAACTACTAAGGATGTAGAAGTAAAGAAATTTATCCTTAACAGTGTAACACAGTCAAAACTTAGAGAGCTTACTGTAGATGTTGCGGGAGATACAAAAGCTCTTAAGGCAACTGATTTTACAGTAGTAAATCCTAAGACAAATGTTAAGTACCCGGTATCAAAGATTGCTGTTGATTCCAAGAACACAACAAAAGTTACCCTGACTATGTTCGCTGACCTCAGCGATGCTGCTGATTATGATGTAACACTTGATGGTATTACAAAGTCTTTCAAGGCTACTGATGGAAAGGTTGCATCTATTTCAGTTGATCCACTGACAATTCCATATGCTACAGAAAAGGAAATCAAATTAGTTTCCAAGGATGCTAATGGTGTAATTGTCAAAGAACTTCCTTACGGAAAGGCTGATTCTTCTTATACATTTACCATCAATACAAATGGAAATGGTTACACAAGTGGAAGCAACCTTTATCTGAACAAGGCTGGAGATACTGCAGTTGCAGAAATCTCATACAAGTCTGGAAAATATGACAAAGATGGTAAGCCAGTTGATAATATCGCTGCACAGAAAGTAACCATTACAGCAGTAGATCAGTCTGCAGTCAGCGAATTTGCTGTAAAGATTGATAAATCTGGTAAGTCATTTGACAAGGCTAAGGATTCAAACAAGATTGCAGTAGAAGATACTGATTACGTAACAGCATACTTTAAAATCAAAGATGCTGACGGCAAGGAAGTTTCTGATTCAGTATATAACAAGTATACAGTAGAATCTTCTGATAAGAGCGTTCTGATGCTTGCAAACAACACAATTACTGTAGACAGCAATAAGACTAGATCTATTGCACTGAAAGGTGTTAAAGTAGGCACAGCTTATCTGTTATTTAAAGACAGAGACAACAAGATTGTTGGATCTGTAGCTATTGATGTCGTTGCTAAGAGAGAAGTCGCTTCTATCACATTGGATAAGAACTACCTTACAATCTCTAACAAAGCAAACACAACTAGAACTGTTAAAGCAACATTAAAGGATCAGTATGGTAATGATTGGGATTTGACCAGAAACGGTGGCTCAATTGCTGTTACATATAAAGATTCTTCAAATGGTAAGACCCTTACAACAGCAACAGTATCCGGCAAGGATATAACCGTTAATGCTTTAAACGCTGGTATTGGTACATACAATTATTATGTTCAGTACATCAATAAAGATGGTAAGAACACTGTATCTCAGGTACTTACGATTGTTGTAGCAACACCAACCACTACTGGCGTAGATACTTATAGAGTAGATTTTAACAATGCAACTGTAGATACTACTGTTAAAGAAGGAAATCTTGATACATCTGCTACTACTGATAATAAAAACATTACAGCAAATCTTTATGGTGTTTCCGGCGGTGTTGATGATGAACTTGTATCTTCAACTTATAATAGTGGGAAAAAAGTAACTTATACTGTTAAGAAAGCTGATGGAACAGTTATCTTTGGTTATACAGGAAATGCTACAAATCCAGCAACTGACACTTCTGCAACAGTAAAGACAAATGCTGCAATTAACGTTGATAATCAGACAGTAAGTTCATCAACTGATCTTGCTGATGTGCAGGGATACACATTAAATATCAGTGTTGTTTCTGGCGGAGCTTGCAAGACAAAGAATCTTGATGCTGGATCATATACAGTAATTGCAAGATATGATGGAAAGATATATACATCTAACTTTGTAGTTACTGATAGTCAGGGTAAAGCATCTGTTGAATTTACACCAGAATTTACTGCATCAAATGTGCTGAAGTTATCAGATGGTAATGGTTCAGTTAAACATGCTCTTGTAAATGCAATTAAGGAAGTAAATTACAATGGAAATAAACTTTCCGGTTCTGCTTTGTATAATGCAATCAGAAAAGTTGAGGGAACAATCAATAATGTAGCTGGAGTAAACGGTGACATTACAAATGCAACATTTAGTGGTCAGCAGAATTTCACAGTTACAAAGCTTGTTGTAGAAATTGCAGTTCCGGATACATCAGTTACTACAAATGTTGAGGTAGATTTACCAAATACTGTAATTACTATTCAGTAATTGATGATCTAATGAAAAACAGTATGCAGACTGTAGTTATCTTTGAAAAGAATACTGGTCTGTAGACAAAACTTCTCCGGGAAACTTACGTTTTTCGGAGGAGTTGTTTTTATATAAAATGCCAGTTATCTACCAGATTATAATTTTGCATCCGCATCTTTTCCAGAAATTGTAAATGTGCATGTTCTAACATCAATTTTATCTTTGTTCTTTTTCAATGAGGATTTTGGAATAGAGATGGTATAACTTTTGCTCTTATAACTATTTACATTTATGGTATAAGAATTCTTTTTGAAACTTGCCACCACATTTTTCTTCGAATCTTTAACTGTGATTTTTAATTTCGGAATTTTCGTGAGTTTTCCATAACTATTATTTGCAACCATAAACTTAACAACTAAATTACCTTTATTATCAAAATGAGCAGAATAAACTTTTAAACCATATTGATTATATGTGGTATCACTGATGGTAAGCTTTTTCCCACTGTATTTATTTGATTTAACAGATACATTACAAATAAGTTTCTTTCCATTTGTAAGTTTAACCGTAACTTTTGCATTAACAGTATAGTTTTTAATACTTATGACATAAAGGCTTACAATGCTAAATTTGATTCCAAAGGAAACCTTGTTGTAAAATTTATGGTTGTTAATGACAGTTATGGTAAGATTAATAGTATTCCAAAATTTAAAATCACCGTGAAAAAAGCTAAAAAGAAAACTGTTATTTCATATGCAAAGGCTTCATAGAAGGTTATTGTTCCAAGTTATAAAGGAAAAGCTTGTACTGTAACCATTCCTAAATCTTGTTTTAAAGTAGAAAAAAATAAAATAGATATCCGTACTTCAACTATTAAGATTTCTGGGCAAATGGCAAACGCGTCATTATAGTAAAAAAACCTCTGGGCGATTTCCTCGCCCAGAGGTTTTTTAGTAATTGGTTAAATTACTTGGTTGTGAAAGAAAGTGAAATATTAACTTCCTTATCTACATATCCGATAGTAGTTCCGTTTGCATCGTGGAAAGCAACTCTTACCGTAACCTTTGTAACATCAACAGTCTTTCCAGAAGCTAAAACCGTATTCATGTTGGATGCATCAACTTTACCATTGGTAGCTCTTACACCATTTGAATATCCTTCTACAGCAACAATCCGAGCGGCCTGGTCACCATCTGCACCATACTTAACTCCGTCGTAAGAGTACTGGATGGTAGATGCCAGTGAAGTCTGAATAGAAGATCCAGATGTAACACTAGCATCTTTTAACTTCATATCGGTGATTGCATCGTTTGAAGAATCTTTGATAACAAATGACTTTGTAACTGTAGTCTTTGTATCCTTAGATCCGTCAGCATAAGCAGCATCTGCAGAACTATCATGTTTTGGAGTAACTACGATTGTAACAGTTACAGTATATCTTCCCTCTGCAAGCTTGGTAAATAAAGTTCCATTCTTTGCTACAACATCTACTGTAAGCTGATCAGGTGTACCATTATTACCAGCATCAAATGCAGATCCGGTCTTAACAGTTGTATTTGGTACGTTGTTGTATACAACATCACCTTTAGCATTCTTTACGGTGTAGTAGATTCCTTTAACATTACTTGCAGTCTTTGAAGCTGCATCAGCAACTGCTACATCATCTAAGTCAGCACCAGCGGTTAATTTCTTCTTTTCAACACCCTTTAATAATTCAGAAACGCTAACAACAAGCTGACGTGCAGATGTATTATCAGCATTTACAACAGCATCTTCTTCTGTCTGTGCTGCACCATTTGCATTGTTAATATTTAAGCTATAAGAGATAGAATCTCCAGCTACACCGGCTTCCTGTACGTTAACAGTTACAACCTGTGCACATACTTCTTTACCATCCTTCATGAATGTGAATTTGAAAGTATATGTTCCCTTTGTTGCATAATTAGAACCAACAAATTTGTATGTTGTTTTGCTTCCTGGTGTTCCTGTCTGAGTAGGTAAAACAACTGTAGATTTAGTTACACCATCTGGAGCACCTTCGCAAGATACGCTGATGTTTCCGTTATTTCCACTTGTATAGTCAAAGTCATTTCCATACTGATCCTTAGTGGTGAATGCAACAGTCTCAGCATTTGCACCAGCTGCATTAGATACAATTACGCTAGTCTTATCAGCGCTCATTGTAACAACTTTTCTTGTAGCTACAACAGTTACAGGTACAGAAGCAACAATCTTGTCATCTTTTTTAATAAAGATATATGCAGTTCCTTCTTTTGCTGGAACGAGCTGTACTTTATTATTCTTCTGCATTGTATTTCCAAGGATCATCAGTGTAGTCTTATCACTAGACTCAACAGTATATTCTCCATAGTTAGAGATTTCTTTTCCATCAGTATCTTTGATTTCAAAGTAAGCCCATACAGCCTTTGTTTCATCTACAGCAATTTTATCATTGTCCTTTAAAGAACTGAATTTCTTATTGTTCTCACCAATTCTTACCTTGAAAGAACTTACAGCAGCCTGATCAGTAGCTGTGATTGTGAGCTTATTTGGTCCGATGTTTCCATCTGCTTTACCATCTGCTGTGTACTTATTTGTCTTATAAGTAATCTCTGCTGTTGCAGTGTCACCAACTTTATTTAAGTAAAGTTTAGAACCATTTACATATCCGTTTGCTGTTGTAAGTGAGAAATCATAGTTTACATCAGATGTTCCGTAAGGAAGCTCTTTTAAGATAACTCCGTTAGCATCCTTTGCAACCAGCTTAATCTCTGTCTCAGTTTTTACCGGAATAGTAGCTTTATCAATGCTGATAGAAGCAACCTTATTGTCAGTAGCAACAAAGTTTACAGTTGTTCCGTCTAATGTAACTGTATACTCTTTGCCATCTTTCATTTCAGAGAACGTAGTAAGAGTAACCTTTGTAGCATCCTTGCTGTCTACAGAAACCGATTTAACAGGAAGAACTACATTGTCAGGAGTTTTGATAGTTACATCAGAAGCCTTAATATTCTTTGTAGCACCATCGATAGTTGCAACAAGCTCATTTGTCTTGTTCTGTGCTACACTCTTAAGAACATAGTTCTTTACTTCTACATCCTTAGTAGCTGTGGCAGAATCCTTACCAATTGTAAGCTTAGCTGTGATTGTAGCCTTACCAGCCTTAACACCCTTTACAGTTCCGTCTTCAGAAACTGTTGCGATTGTCTCATCACTGGATGTGTAAGTGATCTTAGCTCTTGAAGAAGCCTTCTTAGTTGTTGTTAACTTAGTTGTGCTTCCAACTGCTACTGCTGAATCTCCAGATAAAGCAACGCTTGCCTTAGCAACTTTCATTGTGTAAGTAAGTTTCTTTGTCTTTGCCTTAGCATTCTTCTTTGTAGAAGTCTTGTAAGTTACCTTAACCGGAAATACGCATGGTATTTTCCACGGAAGTGTTGGAAATACTGGATTTGTGAAAAAGGTTTAATGCAATATTAGCACTACAAGTAACACACAATTAACACATAAGAGACAGATAAGTGACAAATTGTTTCAGTTGTAATCCTTGTGCCATATGCTATAATATCGGTAGATAAACAAAGGATTTTAACGAAAGGAATCCCGACAGTCAATGACAAAAACAAATGATGACATTCATGTAAATAAAAAATATAAGGACACCGTATTCCGGAAACTGTTTGGCGAAAACAAAGAAAATGCCCTGAGTCTGTATAATGCGGTAAACCATACCTCATATACCGATCCGGATGATCTGGAGTATACAACTCTGGAAGATGTCATTTACATGAAATACAAAAATGATGTTTCATTTCTGATTGACAAAACATTGAGCCTTTACGAACATCAGAGTTCCTATAACCCGAATATGCCGCTCCGGGGATTTTTGTATTATGCGGATCTGTACCGGAAACTGATTCACCGATCCGAGCGGCTGTATAGCAAGCATCTGTTGAAAATTCCGCGTCCTCATTACATTGTATTTTACAACGGAAGCGAAAAAGATATGGAAGAAGAAAGAAGGACTCTGCGGTTATCGGATGCCTTTGAAACAGATACCGGAGCTGGTGAATATGAATGGACAGCCACAATGATTAACATAAACAGCGGGAAAAATGAGTCCATCATGGACAGCTGCCACGTTTTATATGAATACGCGGTCTTTGTTGCAAAGATCAAAAGATACCGGGATTCCATGGAATTAAAAGAAGCCATTGATCTTGCCGTCAGGGAATGCATCGAGGAAAATATACTCAGAGATTTTTTGGAACAGCATCGCAGGGAGGTGTGTGATATGTGTCTTACTGAATTTGATGAAAAGAAATATGAAGATGTCCTCCGCGAGGAAGGCCGGGAGGAAGGACTAGCAGAAGGGATTGAAAAAGGTCTAGCAAAAGGTCGTTCTGAAGAACGGAAAACCTTGCTTGAGATCGTCCAAAAGCTGAAAGAAGGAAAAACTCCGGAACAGTTAGTTGCAGATGGAATGGAAAAAGAATCTGTGGATTCTGCTATCACGTTAAGAAAGCTTCTATAATCTGTAATAACCCATATTCTATATAAAACAAAGAGTTATAAAGAAAAAGGTCTTGCGGAAGAACTAAAAAAGAATATTCCGAGGAACGGAAAACTTTACTTGCGATCACTCAAAAGTGTCAGTATTCGATTTATTGCTGAATGCTGGCACTTTTTGTATTACATATTCCGTTTTGTACTGTTGCCGAAATTTGATATTCTACGTTATAAGTGGTTCCTCATTTTTGTCACTTGCCAGTCTCTTATATGTTGATTACGTGTTACTTGTAGCAATAATTTTGCCCCAAACTCTATTTACAAATCCAGTATTTCCAACACTTCCACGCAAAATACCATCCATATTTCCGGTTAAGGTAACTTACAAGACTTCTACAAAGAAGAATGCTAAGGCAAAGACAAAGAAACTTACTTACACAATGAAAGTTGCTAAGGCAAGCGTTGCTTTATCTGGAGATTCAGCAGTAGCAGTTGGAAGCACAACTAAGTTAACAACAACTAAGAAGGCTTCTTCAAGAGCTAAGATCACTTACACATCCAGTGATGAGACAATCGCAACAGTTTCTGAAGACGGAACTGTAAAGGGTGTAAAGGCTGGTAAGGCTACAATCACAGCTAAGCTTACAATTGGTAAAGATACAGCTACAGCTACTCAGGAAGTAGAAGTAAAGAACTATGTTCTTTCTACAGTAGCACAGAACAAGTTAACAGAGCTTACAGCTACTGTTACTGGCGATACAAAGAACCTTAAGGCAACTGATTTCGCAATCAAGAGTGAAGCAACAAAGGTTGTTTACCCAGTATCCAAGGTATCTGTTGATTCTAAGGATGCTTCCAAGGTTACATTAACACTGTTCAGTGAGTTAAAGGATGCTGCTACATATGATGTAACTCTTGATGGAATTACAAAGACATTCGTAGCTTCTGACGGAAAGGTTGCTTCTATTGCACTTGATAAGGCCACAATTCCATATGCTACAGAAACAGAAGTTAAGTTAGTTTCTAAGGATGCTAACGGCGTTGTTGTAAAAGAGCTTAAGTATGGCGAAACTGATTCCAACTATGATTTTACAATCAATACAAACGGAAACGGATATACTAATGGTTCTAAGTTATACTTAAACAAGGTTGGTGATACAGCTACAGCTGAAATCACATACAAGACAGGTAAGTATGACCAGAATGGTAAGCCAGAAGGAAACATTGGACCAAACAAAGTGACAATTACAGCAACTGCTCAATCAGAAGTTAATAATTTCGCTGTAAGAATTGATGATACCGCAAAGAAGTTTGACAAAGCAAAAGATACAAACAAGATTGCTGTAAATGAGACAAAGGTTGCAATGTTCAAGATTCAGAATGCTGATAATCAGGAAATTTCTGACTACAGCAAGTATACATTTGAATCATCTGACAAGTCTGTATTAATGCTTGCAAGTAATAAAGTTGGAACTAACAATTCTATCGCAATTACAGCATTAAAGAATGGTACAGCTTATATTCTTGTTAAAAAGGATGATAAAGTTGTAGGTTCTGTTGCAATTGATATTGTAGCTGAAAGAGCTGTTGCAACTCTTGATGTAGATAAGTCAGCTGTTACACTTTCAAAGGATTTAACAAACGACACCAAGAAAGTAAATGTTACATTAAAAGATCAGTATGGTGACAAATGGGCTGGTGATTACAATCTGAACGTTGAGTGCCTTTCTACTGATGCTAAAGATGTGACTGTAAATACTGTTAATGCTAATGCTTCAAGCAAATATTTCGCATTTACTGCAAAGACTGGCAAGGATGTAACATTCAATGCTACTGCTGAAAAAGGAAACTATGTTTATAAGATTTCTTATAAACAGGATAATAAGGAAGTTGCCGCTAGAACAGTAAGTGTATCTGTTAAGAAAGCTGCTGATAATGCTGTTGTTTCTGCGTATCGTCTTGACATCGACAACAAAAATGTAGATATGAAAGTCGACAACGATAACAAGGAAAAAACAATCAATATTCAAATGATTGGTGTTGCTGATGGTGTTGACAAAAAAGTAGAAGATGATGCTACCTTTACTGTAAAGAAGGCTGATGGAACTAAGATTTTTGTTGGAAGTAAGAATGCTGAAACCACAACACATGCAGCTATTAGTGCTAAAACTGGTACATTAGTTGTTAAACCAGTTGTTATCAGTGGTAGTGCGTTGGCTGTTAAACAGCTTGATGCTGGAGAATATACTGTTATCGCAGAGAAAAAGATTACTGAGAGTAATGGTACAGAAAAGACTGTTACTATTTCAACAACATTCACCATTACTGATACTCAGGCTAAAGCTGAGGTAGAAGTAAAGAATAATACAGTAGCAGCTGGTAATGTAGGAGATATGTTAGAGAAGGCTCTCATCGTATCATTTGATGGCAAGACCTACACATCTATTTCAGATATTACAGATAAAGATGGTTCTCTTACTATTGGTGAAGTAAAGGTTAAGAAGAATACAGATGGTAAGGAAGTTTCTGGAACATCTACTTCTGTTTCTGCTGGACAGTACTTCACAGTTACTAAGTTAACTGTAAAGGTTAATGTAGCTACTGGTATTGATACATATGTTACAGTAACTGTACCTGGTACAATTACAGCTAAATAGTTTAGACTGAATTAAATTTATTCATCTAACCTTAGAACCCCAGACGATTTTCGTCTGGGGTTTTTCTATAAAATCCCAATTATAATTTTACTCGTTTACCGGAAATTTCAATATTCGTATTTCTTAAATCCGTCTTTCCACCAGAAATAGAATTTTTCTTAACCGGAAATACGCATGGTATTTTCCACGGAAGTGTTGGAAATACTGGATTTGTGAAAAAGGTTTAATGCAATATTAGCACTACAAGTAACACACAATTAACACATAAGAGACAGATAAGTGACAAATTGTTTCAGTTGTAATCCTTGTGCCATATGCTATAATATCGGTAGATAAACAAAGGATTTTAACGAAAGGAATCCCGACAGTCAATGACAAAAACAAATGATGACATCCATGTAAATAAAAAATACAAGGACACCGTATTTCGGAAACTGTTTGGCGAAAATAAAGGAAATGTCCTGAGTCTGTATAATGCGGTAAATCATACCTCATATACCGATCCGGATGATCTGGAGTACACAACTCTGGAAGATGTCATTTACATGAAATACAAAAATGATGTTTCATTTCTGGTTGACAAAACATTGAGTCTTTACGAACCTCAGAGTTCCTATAACCCGAATATGCCGCTCCGGGGATTTTTGTATTATGCGGATCTGTACCGGAAACTGATTCACCGATCCGAGCGGCTGTATAGCAAGCATCTGTTGAAAATTCCGCGTCCTCATTACATTGTATTTTACAACGGAAGCGAAAAAGATATGGAAGAAGAAAGAAGGACTCTGCGGTTATCGGATGCCTTTGAAACAGATACCGGAGCTGGTGAATATGAATGGACAGCCACAATGATTAACATAAACAGCGGGAAAAATCAGTCCATCATGGACAATGGACAGCTGCCATGTTTTATATGAATACGCGGTCTTTGTTGCAAAGATCAAAAAATACCGGGATTCCCTGGAATTAAAAGAAGCCATTGATCTTACCGTCAGGGAATGCATAGAGGAAAATATTCTCAGAGATTTTTTGGAACAGCATCGCAGGGAGGTGTGTGATATGTGTCTTACTGAATTTGATGAAAAGAAATATGAAGATGTTCTCCGCGAGGAAGGCCGGGAGGAAGGACTGGCAAAAGGTCGTAAAAAAGAAGTATTTATGTCCGTACAGGAAGGTGATTATGGAATCGTGCGTGGAGCCCAGAAACTGAATCTTTCCGTAGAAGAATTTGAAAAGGAAATGTCTGCGGCCGGATATCAAATCCCGGTAGAGGCATAAAATTGAATATATAGAGTAAATTTCCTTAATGATTTTTTGGAACAGCATCACAGGAAGGTGTGTGATATGAATTTATGGGGTCTGGCCCCATAAACGTTGATCTTACAGATTTGCTCCAACTTTGTATAGGTACGAACTATCTACTGTTTACGATTATATGGAGAGGAGGCGATTAAATGATTAGAATACTAAATCTACTTGTATTAATTTTAAATACTTTTGTATTAATAGCAGGGCAATTTCCAAATGATGTTATAGATACACAAGAATACAGAAATCTTGTGTATATACTTATTATTGCACTTATTTTATTAATTCTAACTGATATTTTTGAGGGTATTTCTGAATTTGTACTCTCATTTACACGCTATAAAGAAAACAAAACTTTGATTTCGTCAGTAGTAGGTATTTTTCTATCTCTTATTACTTCAAATATTCTATTCAAACTGCCAATGGTACAGACCATGTTGAATGCAATAAAATAATTCCAAATTTATGGGGTCTGACCCCATAAATTCTACATAAAATACAAAAATGATGTTTCATTTCTGGTTGACAAAACATTGAGTCTTTACGAACATCAGAGTTCCTATAACCCGAATATGCCGCTCCGGGGATTTTTGTATTATGCGGATCTGTACCGGAAACTGATTCACCGATCCGAGCGGCTGTATAGCAAGCATCTGTTGAAAATTCCGCGTCCTCATTACATTGTATTTTACAACGGAAGCGAAAAAGATATGGAAGAAGAAAGAAGGACTCTGCGGTTATCGGATGCCTTTGAAACAGATACCGGAGCTGGTGAATATGAATGGACAGCCACAATGATCAACATAAACAGTGGAAAAAATCAGTCCATCATGGACAGCTGCCACGTTTTATATGAATACGCGGTCTTTGTTGCAAAGATCAAAAGATACCGGGATTCCATGGAATTAAAAGAAGCCATTGATCTTGCCGTCAGGGAATGCATCGAGGAAAATATACTCAGAGATTTTTTGGAACAGCATCGCAGGGAGGTGTGTGATATGTGTCTTACTGAATTTGATGAAAAGAAATATGAAGATGTCCTCCGCGAGGAAGGCCGAGAGGAAGGACTTGCGGAAGGACTTGAAAAGGGTCTTGCAAAGGGTCTTGTAAAAGGTCGAAAAACAGAGGTATTTGTGTCTGTACAGGAAGGCGATTATGGAATTGCACGAGGGGCTCAAAAACTAAATCTTTCCGTGGAAGAATTTGAAAAAGAAATGTCTGCTGCTGGATATCAGCTCCCAGTAGAAGTGTAAAATTGAATGATAAAAGAAATGCCAACATCAAGTTTATGTTAGCGTTTCCTTTGCTTTATAGGGGACGGTTATTTTTGACACTTTCTTTAGAGTTTTTCACAAACGACTTTTACAGCGCTTTTTGCAGAAAGCTATGCCATATGCCAAAATATTTTCCCTGCCATCATTCCGCAGGGCTTCGTCATATCTGCGATCTTTGATCTGCTGCATTGCTTTTTCGCAGGCACTGTCCAGTTCCCGGAATGTCGCAGCATATTTCAATTCGATAATCATTCCCGCATCCGGATCTTCCGGCTCAATCAGGATATCACAGAAACCGTCTCCAGATTCGACGTTGGAGCGGATCAGCCAGTCACGTTCACTCCGCAGCAGACCAAGCAACAGGCCGTGATAAAAATTTTTCTTCTGTTCATCACGAGCTTTGGTATCTAAAATACTGATCATCCGGCCAAGGATCTGTGTCAGGTGTTTTTGGATTTTTTCTGCATCCCCATCTAAAAATGCCCGGCACAGTTCCTGCATTGGTTTTGCGTCTTCTACAATCGTCTGACGGAACCATTCCTGTATCTGGAATACAAACACTTCCCGCACTTCTTTGTTTGGGATGACCAGCCGGTAAACACCATCAACCGCTTTTCCAACCTGTGTCAGGTATCCTGTGGTAAACAGGACACTCCAGAGATTATCAATACTGTTTTCAATCTCATCATAGGTAAGTTCCAGACGGATGCGTTTTTCTATTGCATTACCCGCAATCAGCTGCTCAATCTCGTCGCGTGTGGTTTTGTCTGCTTTGTCTACAAACCGCTTAACTAAATCATTTCCGATGCTGTTGATCCAGTATGCCTGTGGACAGACATCTGGCTCCTGCAATAAATGATCCACATGATTTATCACGTCCCAAGGGCAATAGATATCAGCATTTCCAAAATGATAACCATCGTACCATTCCTTTATTTCCGCAAAGTGTCCAGACAAATCATAATCTTCCAAAAGGTCAGACACCTCTGCATCCGTAAAGCCGAATTGTTCATCATATCGTGCATCATCAATTGACAGGATTTTGAAATTGTTCAAACCAGTAAAAATACTTTCCTTTGAAATACGTAAACAGCCGGTCAGAACCGCAAACTGAAGGGAAGTATTGGTTTTCAAAGCCTGACCTAAAAGTCCGCGGATCAGAGATACCATTTCCCGGTAATAGCCATTCTGGAATGCTTTATCCAGTGGTACATCGTACTCGTCAATGAGTATTACTGTTTTCTGTCCATAGTGCTGGTATAAAAGTTTTGACAGCAATTGAATGCTGGATATGAGAAGCCCTTCCTCCATGGCATATTTTCCATTGTTCAAAGCAATTAAGGCACGGTATTTTTCTTTCTCATTTGCAGAAAGCCGATCGCTATCGTCTAAAAATGCAAATCTTTCAGCTTCTGTACCGATCAGCTCTATCAGACGGTATTTTGCTTCCTCAAATGTCAATCCCTCAACACCTTTCAATGAAAGAAAAATAACCGGATATTTCCCCATATAGGTATCACACAGTTCTTTGTTGTCTGAAATATAAAGTCCGTCAAACAGAGCAGGGGCGGTTCCGATCTCAAAAAAGCATTTCAGCATGCTCATGTTCAGCGTTTTCCCGAAACGGCGTGGGCGTGTGAACAGGCTGACTTTCCCCATGTTCTGTAATAATTGTTCGATCAATTTTGTTTTATCAATATAATAGTAACCGGATATCCGAATTTCATCAAAAAATTCGATTCCTACAGGTAATTTTAATCGCTGCTCCATAAAAGCCTCCAACCTATTCGTTGCTTCTTCTAATAGTTACAGTATAGCGGATTCTCCTTTAAAATACAATTTTATTGTAAGCGATGAATAACACACCGCCTACCATATTCCTGAATTCAGTTAAAGCAGTAAACGACTACCATTTACTTTCACTTCCTCTGCTACCTATGCGGCAGGGGAATTCTTTTTCCGGAACATTAGATTCCACATCAATTAGTCCTGAACATTGTTCCTTTATAAATTCACTCCATTTTCTATAACTCCCGCATTTAGATATTTGTGTATCAGTGAAATTACTCTGACATCCTTGATGCTTCGTGACAATACCTCAATGAGTTTACTCTGACATACTGTGTCGAAGAACTTTTCCAAGTCCATATCCACCACATATACGTAGCCGTCATTTACATTCTTTTGGCATTGTCTGAGGGCATCGTGTGCTCCTCTTTTCAGTCTAAAACCAAAACTATTCTCCGAGAATTGTTCCTCAAAGATTGGCGATAGTTCCTGTGCTATTGCCTGTTGAATTACTCTGTCGACAACAGTAGGAACTCCTAGCTTTCGAAACTCGCCTTTTGCTTCCTTGGGTATTTCTACCCTTCGAACTGGGTTCGGCTTATATCTTCCTTCCCTTATCTCTTGGATTAGGGTTTCTTGGTTTTCTCTTAGGAAGGGCAGAAGTTCATCCACCTGCATACCATCAATTCCACCTTTTCCCTTGTTTCTCTTAACTTGTTTGTAGGCTTCATTAAGATTGTCCTTTCGCAAAATCAAATCCAAAAGATTGTTCGTCCAATAGTCTGTGATGACACCGCTCTTTTCAGTAATCTTAGAGTAGTCGAACACTTCTGCATAGTTTGTATTGCAACCTTATCCTTAGCTATAGCCTGATGTGATTTCTGTTCGTCAGACCAGAGATTTGCCGCCACCTTCCTTCAGATTCCCCTCACGTTAATCATAATCGCTGCTATGAATAGGACACCCTTGGTCTTGGCTATATCCTTCCCACTACTAGGGCGGATTAGGGACTTTCACCCATTAGAAACGTGCGCCGCAAGGCGCACAAATTAAAGAAAGAGAGCCGCGAAACGCGACTCTCTTTTTTACCTATTCATCAAACCAAAATTATTTGATTGTGATTGCTCCTGGTACAGAAACTTCCATGTTTGTATAAACATTTCCGTCAACCTTTACAGTTACAGCAAGCTTAGTAATTGTGAAATATTCACCAGATGCAACAGTCTGAGTTCCAGATGTGAACTTAACACCGTTGTTCTTGATACCTTCAACAGCTGCAATAACTAATGGCTGATCAGCTGCGGCCTTGTCAGAACGGCTGCTATATGTTGTCTCACCGTATGTTACAGTAAGTGCATTCTTTACAGCATCAGCTACAGTAGCACCAGCTACAGTGTTATCCTTTACATCAACAGAAGCCTTATCCTGAGTATCCTTTACAGTAAATGTAGTAGAAAGCTCAATATCTTTTCCTTCGTTGTTTGTGATTGTAGCCTTTACAGAGTATGTTCCTGTAGCAAGCTTCTTATCAGCAACGATTGCGGAACCACTTGTTGCTGTTGTAATAGCCTTTACTAATACAGCAGAACCACTTGTTGTTGTTACAACAGCATTTCCCTTAGCATCCTTTACAGAAATGGACTTAATTGTCTCATACTTAACATCAATGCCATCTTTCATACCAACAACCTGGATTGCGATATTCTTATCAGCTGTTGTATCCTTGTCAACCTTCAGATCGAAATTGTTGTTATCAACATCAATTCTCCAAGCATCAGGTACGGTAGTCTTAGCATCCTTTACAGCTACAGAAACAGTCTTAGCAACTACTTCTTTGTTATCACTGTTCTTGTAAGAAATCTTGTAAACATAGTTTCCAGCAGCAACATTTTCACTATTGAAAGTTACTTTCTTTCCGTTGATTGTGTAATATGTGCTTCCAGCTACAGCAGATGTGCTTAAGTTAGAAACATCTGTAGATAAGCACTCTACGCTTAAATTAGCGGCAATATCATCACCGTACTGATCCTTTACAGTTGCAGTAACAGTCTTTGTATTTTTTAACTGCTTAGAAAGAGTTACATTGTAAGAATCTAACTCAAGTGTTGCAACAGTTCTTTCTGCTACGATTTCAACAGCTACAGAACCAACAATCTTGTTATCCTTCTTAATAAGGATGTAAGCAGTACCAGCCTTAACAGCAGTTACGTTTACACTGTGCTTAGAATCAAGAGTAGATGCTCCAAGCATTAATGTAGCCTTGTCAGAAGACTCTACTGTATATTTGTTGTAATCTTTGATCTCGTTACCGTTTGCATCTTTAATCTTAAGGAATGCAGCGTACTGTGTTGGATCCTTTACAGCAAGCTTCTTAGAATCCTTAGCCTTATCGAACTTAGTTGTCGTAGCCTTGTCAATTCTTACATCAAATCCGTTTACAACAGCCTGATCTACAGCAGTAATTGTAACTTTGTTTGGTCCGATGTTTCCTTCTGCCTTACCATTCTGGTCATACTTTCCTGTCTTGTACTCGATCGTTGCTTCAGCAGTATCGTTTACCTTATTTAAGTATAACTTAGAACCGTTTGTATATCCATTTCCCTTTGTATCAATTGTAAATGTATAATGAGCATCTGCATCTGTTGTCTTCAGCTCTTTTAATACAACACCGTTAGCATCTTTAGAAACAAGCTTTACTTCTGTCTCTGTTGCATATGGGATTGTTGCATTATCAAGTGCGATAGAAGCAACCTTTCCATCAGAAGCCTTGAAAGACTTTGTTGTTCCGTCAAGTGTCACATCATAGTTAGCACCATCGCTTAACTCGCTGAACAGTGTTAATGTAACCTTTGTTGCATCCTTAGAATCAACAGATACCTTAGATACCGGATAAACAACATTTGAAGTTGTATTCTTTACTGTGAAATCAGTGGTCTTAAGGTTCTTTGTGTTTCCAGCAACAGTAGCTGTAAGCTCTGTCAACTTGTTCTGTGCTACAGTAGAAAGAACATAGTTCTTAACTTCTACATCCTTAGTAGTTGTAGCTGAATCCTTACCAACGGTAATCTTAGCTGTGATTGTTACCTTACCAGCCTTAACACCAGTTACTGTACCGTCAGCTGCTACTGTTGCGATAGAATCATCGCTTGACGTGTAAGTAATCTTAGCTCTTGAAGAATTTTTCTTAGTATTTGTTAACTTAGTTGTGTTTCCAATAGCTACTACTGAATCTCCAGATAAAGCAACGCCTACCTTAGCAACTTTCAGTGTGTAAGTAAGTTTCTTTGTCTTTGCCTTAGCATTCTTCTTTGTAGAAGTCTTGTAAGTTACCTTAACCGTAACTTTAGCGGTACCTGGCTTAACACCTGTAACCTTGATCTTCTTTGCTGCTGTCTTCTTAACTTTTGCAACAGACTTCTTGTTGCTTGTTGCAGTTACTTTAACAGACTTCCAAGACTTTGGAGTTTTAACTGTAACTGTCTTGTAGCCCTCAGAATAAACTGTGGCTTTTTTTGCGCTAAGCTTTGCTGTAGAAGCTGCCTGTGCGTTTGTAGCAGGAACTGCTGTTACAACCATAGCTGCAGCGAGAGCAAAAGCTAACACTTTTTTGCTTGATTTCATGTTTTTTCCTCTCTTTCTTTTTGACTAACTTCCATCTCTTCTACTCGTTTAACCCTGCACGTTTAAGTTCCTTCATCTTCTCTTCCAAACCGCTGCGGACGATTCTTCCAATCCAATGTTCTCGCTAATTGCCTCCACTGACCTTCCTCGGTCTTACTGTTAAGTCCATCGTCAGTTTCATCTGCAGACACACAAATCATAAATGACCAGAAACTTTCGCACATCAGACGTCGGCGTAGAGTGTGATATCAACGTTGATTGTCCAGCATCAAGATCAGCAAGCTGAGGTTCCGATGACTTATATTTCTAATATGTATCTGTAATTGTAAGGTCTGTCTGGAACAAGTTCCAGTTTCCATAGCCTCGATAGTAGTTCATCACTTGTCGTACTATTTATAGTACTCTTTTAACTACTCTACGTGACAATCATACACCAAGTATTGTATCTTTGCAACACCAAAATTACATTTTATTGAAAAAATTCTTTAATATTTTCTTAAGCATTTAAGAGTTTTTTCACTTTTTTCTATTATTAAAACTATTTCACGCGTAGTTCGAGTGAAACTACGCGTGAAGATAAACAATTCTATTTAAAGTAAGCAACTCCGGATTCGAAGATCTTCATATCCTGCTCTCCGTAGATGTTCATGGCAACGGCCTCACCGCGGCGCTCGCTGTGTGCCATCTTTCCGAGTACACGTCCATCCGGACTGGTGATACCCTCGATTGCCATGTACGAACCATTGACATTCCACTCTTCATCCATGGTTGGCTCGCCGGCTTCATTGACATACTGGGTGGCAACCTGTCCGTTTGCAAAAAGCTTGTCCAGCCATTCCTTCGGAGCTACGAAACGTCCCTCTCCATGGGATGCCGGGTTGCAGTATGTTGCACCAAGCTTTGCCTGCTGCAGCCATGGGGATTTGTTTGTCACAACCTTGGTATATACCATCTTGCTGATGTGGCGGTTGATGGTGTTGTAGGTCAGTGTCGGGGAATCCGCACTCTGTGCCTGGATCTGTCCGTAAGGAACAAGTCCCAGTTTGATCAGTGCCTGGAATCCGTTGCAGATACCAAGTGCCAGTCCGTCACGTTCTGACAGCAGTCTGCCTACTGCCTCTGTCATCTTTGCATTCCGGAATGCCGTTGCAAAGAACTTTGCAGATCCTTCCGGCTCATCTCCTGCGGAGAATCCACCCGGGAACATGATGATCTGTGACTGGTTGATTGCCTTGACAAATTCATCGACAGAATCACGGATGTCTGCTGCACTCAGATTCTTGAATACTTTTACAATTGTATTGGCACCTGCACGCTCAAACGCTTTCGCACTGTCGTACTCACAGTTTGTTCCAGGGAATACCGGAATGAATACGGTCGGCTTTGCGACTTTGTTTCTGCATACATAGATGTTCTTTGTATCGTATACGTCACTCTGTACTTTTTCTTTATCCTCGGTTGCGCGGGTTGGAAATACACGCTCGAGTGTTCCCTGCCATGCATCAAGTGCCTCATCCATGGAAAGAGTCATGTCTTTGTATACGAATTTCTGTGCGTCGTTCACTTCTCCGATAACGATTGCGGATGCTTCTTTTATAATAGGAAGAAACTCTTCTTTTACTTCTGCTACGATATTACCGAATCCCGGTGCAAATAAGGTTTCTGCAGTGACATCATCGGCGATGGTTACACCCAGTTTGTTACCGAATGCCATCTTGCTGACTGCTGCTGCCAGACCTTTTCCGTCCAGTGCATAGGCACTGCGGATTGCTCCCTTGCCGATCAGCTCATGAATCTTATCATACAGTTTCATCACCTGTTCATATACCGGCAGATCATACGCGTTCTTTTCGATCGTAAAGAGTACCAGCTTATCTCCTGCTTCTTTCAGTTCCGGTGTGATCACGTCTTTTTCTCTTGCCACATCGACTGCGAAAGAAACCAGTGTCGGAGGCACGTCAATATCGTTAAAGGTTCCGGACATGGAATCTTTTCCACCGATGGACGGCAGACCAAAACCGATCTGTGCATCAAATGCACCGAGCAGTGCTGCAAACGGCTGACTCCATCTCTTTGGATCTTCACTCATTCTGCGGAAATACTCCTGGAAGGTGAAGCGTACTTTCTTGTAGTCACCACCGGCGGTCACGATACGGGAAAGGGATTCCAGTACGGCATATACCGATCCGTGGTATGGACTCCAGGAGGATAAGTACGGATCAAATCCGTAGGACATCATGGTTACGGTATCGCATTTTCCTTTCAGAACCGGAAGTTTGGCAACCATGCTCTGTGTCTCGGTCAGCTGATAGCGGCCGCCGTATGGCATGTAGACACTTCCCGCACCGATGGAACCGTCAAACATCTCGACAAGTCCCTTCTGGGAACATACATTAAGATCCGCAAGCATGGCAAGCCATGCTGATTTGTTGTCGTTTTTCTGTAATGCGTCTGCAACTTTCGGAAGTTCGATCTTTTTAAAGAAGTTGTCTTCCTCTTTTGGCATCTCGACTTCGACATCTGCTTCCTGATGCGCACCGTTGGTATCGAGGAATGCACGGGAAATATTGACAATGTCTTTTCCTCTCCACTCTAAGATCAGTCTCGGCTCCTCGGTAACAACTGCCACCTCGGTTGCTTCAAGGTTTTCTTCTTTTGCATAAGCAAGGAACTGCTCGACATCCTGCGGAGCGACAACCACTGCCATACGCTCCTGGGACTCGGAGATTGCAATCTCCGTTCCGTCCAGACCGGCATATTTCTTCGGTACTTTGTCCAGATTCACGCGCAGTCCGTCTGCAAGCTCACCGATGGCTACCGATACACCGCCGGCACCGAAATCGTTACATTTTTTAATGATATGGCTGACTTCTTCCCTGCGGAACAGACGCTGCAGTTTACGCTCAGTCGGTGCATTACCTTTCTGTACCTCAGCACCGCATACCGATGTGGACTCTGTATTGTGCGCCTTGGAAGAACCGGTCGCTCCACCGATACCGTCACGTCCGGTACGTCCGCCCAGAAGGATAATCTTATCTCCCGGATCGGAGGTCAGTCTCTGTACGGCACGTCTCGGTGCGGCACCCATGACAGCACCGATCTCCATACGTTTTGCTACATAATCCGGATGGTAAACTTCTTTGACATATCCGGTTGCCAGTCCGATCTGGTTTCCATAAGAGCTGTAACCTCTGGCTGCCTCGCGCACGATCTTCTTCTGTGGCAGCTTACCCTCAATCGTATCTTTTACGGATACGGTTGGATCTGCGGCTCCGGTCACACGCATTGCCTGATAGACATAGGTTCTTCCGGAAAGCGGATCACGGATGGCTCCGCCTAAACAGGTAGCAGCACCACCGAACGGCTCAATCTCGGTCGGATGGTTATGTGTCTCGTTCTTAAAGTTTACAAGCCACTCCTCTGTCTTTCCATCTACTTCCACTGGTACCACAATGGAACATGCATTGATTTCGTCAGATTCTTCCTGGTCTGCAAGTTTTCCTTCTTTTTTCAGACGTTTCATGGCAAGCAGTGCCAGATCCATCAGGCAGACAAACTTGTCATCGCGTCCCGCATACAGTTTCTTGTGGGTATCAAGATATTCTTCGTAAGTCTTTTTGATTGGTGCCTGGTAAAATCCTTCATCAAACTTCACATTTTTAAGTTCTGTCGAGAAGGTGGTATGACGGCAATGGTCACTCCAGTAAGTATCAAGCACGCGGATCTCTGTCACGGACGGATTCCGCTTCTCGGTATTTTTGAAGTAATTCTGGATATGTAAGAAATCCTTAAAGGTCATGGCAAGATTTAAAGAGCTGTACAGTTCCTTTAAGTGTGCTTCTGCCATGTCGATAAATCCGTCGAAAACTGCCACGTCTGCCGGCTCATCGAAATTCTGTACGAGGGTATCCGGCTTGTCCATACCGGTCTCACGGGAATCTACCGGATTGATACAATACTTTTTGATCGCCTCTAACTCATCCTCTGTGATGTCACCCTTGATCACATAGGTCGTCGCGCTGCGGATAATCGGCTCCTCATCCTCATTTAAAAGCTTCACGCACTGCTCTGCGGAATCCGCTCTCTGGTCGAACTGTCCCGGCAGGAATTCTACGGAAAATACGTTTCCGCCTTCTGCGTCAAAGTTCTCCTCATAAATATCATCCACTGGTGGCTCGGAAAATACCGTCTGCAATGCCTTCTGGTAAGTGGCATCCGATACATTTTCCACATCATAACGGATCAGAACACGCACCTGATCTGCAGCGATTCCGAGATAATGCTTTACCTCATGTTTTAATTCTTTTGCCTTTACGGCAAAATCCGGTTTCTTTTCTACGTACACACGACGTACATTGCCCATTGGATTTACCTCCTTCTTTTGCGAAACGGAATGCCCCCTGCATTTGGGGGCATTCTATTGATCTTTATGTTATTGTATCATGGGTTGACAATTAAGTAAAATTAATATCGCTTACGATATCTATTACCTGTTCTTATGAAATTACTGTACGGTAATTGCACTGTCCGTTACAACGCCCGGAGTGTCCGGTTCCGGCTGATCCGGCTGATCGGTACCCGGGTTTGGATTTACAAAATTAATCTTTACTTTCAGCTTTCTGGATTTATTTCCTGCCGTATCTTTGACATATACGGTCACGCTATAAGTTCCATAGGTTCCTCTTTCCATAGCGGTAACTGCCTTATGTGCTTCTCTGGCATCCACGAAAACATATTTTGACGCAAGTTTTTTGCCCAAATCTTTTGCCACTACATCTGCCTTAATTGCAGAAACCAGTTTTTCTTTGGAAACGGCTTTATTGTAGGTCAGTGTCTTTCGCTTCAGGCTGATGGATGGTGCTTTCGTATCTTTTACGGTAATTACGATGCTCTTTTGGGTCTTGTTTCCTTTGGCATCTTTTGCGGTGTATGTAATCTTATATTTTCCGGTCTTTGCCGCATTGACTTTTCCGGAAACGGTAAATTTAAGTGTCTTACCTCTGTAATCGGTAGCTTTCACACCCTTTTTCAGATCTACTTTGCTGTTTGTTCTCTCGATGGTTTTATTCTTGATTCCCTTAATCGTCGGGCGAAGTTTCAGCCATGGATTTCTCGGATCCGGATCGGTCGGATCCCATCCGCGGTACGGACTGTTTACATCAATACGGATCGGGGTAGGCTTGCCCAATGGTCCCGGATCTTTGCTGTCATAGATGGTTACTTTGGTTCCTACCGGGCAGTTGTCATAGATCCACTTGGCATCTTCCACATTCAGACGGACACATCCGTGGGATGCCGTCTGTCCCAGACGGTTATAAGAATTGTATGCCAGCCTGCTCGGATCCTGTGCACTGTAAAACACAGAGTGGAACAGCACACCACCGTGAATACGGCTGCAATACTGTCCGTACACACCGCCCATAAGTGTATGCCAGCGGTATTTTGCCGGAATCGAAAATGTTCCTGTCGGGGTGGCATTGTTGACACCGACAGAGCAGGCAAATGCTTTGACCGGTTTGGTATATTTGCCTTTGGAATCAAGTGCATATACGGTCACACAGTTCTGCTGACGATTGATTTTAATGTAATATGGCAGTTTTGCTGCCTGAGTTGTAACGGGTGTTCCTGCGAACACAAGCAGCATGAGTGCCGCCATCAATCCGCATAAGGTTTTCAAAATTCCCTTTTTCATGATAATCTCCTTTTCTCTCCTTTGTGAAAGGTATATAATATATCCTATACTATACTATACTACTGAGGATATGATCGATGGATATCAATTATGAATTATACAAGGTTTTCTATTATGTTGCAAGCTCTCTCTCTTTTTCGGATGCAAGTAAGAAGCTTTTTATCTCCCAGTCAGCGGTCAGCCAGTCTATCAAAACATTAGAGCGCAAGCTGGGACAGCCGCTTTTTATCCGCAGCACAAAAAAAGTGCAGCTGACTCCTGCCGGTGCTCTGCTTCTGAAACATGTGGAACCTGCCATGAATCTGATCTCACGCGGCGAAAGCCAGCTTTTAGAATCCGGCTCTCTTGGTTTAGGACAGCTGCATATCGGTGCCAGCGACACGATCTGCCGCTATTTTCTTCTGCCGTATCTGCAGAAATTCCATCGGAAATTCCCGGATGTTCCGATTAAAATCACCAATGCCAGCTCGATGGGCTGTGTAGACCTGTTAGAGCAGCGCCGGGTAGATCTGATTATCACAAATTTTCCAAACCCGCATCTGAATCCTTCCTATATTCAGAAAACGGTTGGCTCTTTCTCGGATGTGTTCATCGCCAATCCGGCATATTTTGATCTGGCGGACCGCATCGTTCCTTTCTCGGAGCTTGGCACCTATCCGCTCATGATGTTAGACCGCAAGAGCACAACGAGTGAGTTTCTGCACCACATTTTCCTGCAGCATCAGCTGGAACTGCTGCCTCAGGTAGAGCTCAGCAGCAACGATCTGCTCATTGACATGGCTCGCATCGGTCTTGGAATTGCTTTTATCCCGGATTTTTGTCTGAAACACAAGCCGGAGGATCTCTTTCTCGTCCGCACGCAGGAAACGATCCCGCAGCGGCAGCTGGTGGCTTCGTTAAACCCTACCCTTCCGGTTTCTGCCTCCACCGAAGAGTTTTTAAAGCTCCTCCCTGACGTCTGACCAGAACCGGCTCACTTCTTCCCGCAGCTGCGGCAGACCACAGACGCTTCTCTTTTCCCATTCTCTCGGAAAAAGCGCTCCGTATTCGCGCTGCAGGAAACGTTCATCCAGCAGAAGGATCACGCCGCGGTCCTCGCTGGTCCGGATCACGCGCCCTGCTGCCTGCAGGACTTTGTTCATTCCCGGATAGCGGAACGCATAGTCAAATCCGGACAATCCCCGCTCATCATAATAATTCTTTAAAATTTCACGTTCATCGCTGACCTGCGGAAGTCCGGTTCCCACGATGATGGCACCGATCAGCCGGTCGTTTTTCAGATCAATGCCTTCCCCGAAAATTCCACCCATCACACAGAACGCAACGAGTGTCCCCTGGCGCTCTTTTTCAAATTCTTCCAAAAACGCTTCTCTTTCGTGTTCTTTCATATTACTATGCTGCATCAGAATCTCGCACGAATCGGCCGCCTTCCCGGCAAAGACCTCATATACATCCTGCATCAGCCGGTAAGACGGGAAAAACACCATGTAATTTCCCTGCTGTGCTTCTGTGACTGCACCGATATAGTCCGCGATTTTTTCGTATTCTTTTCTGTTCCTCCGCGTATATTTTGTGCTCACATCCCGGCCAAATGCGAGAAGTCTCTGTGTCTGGGCAAACGTACTCTGCGCATAAATGGCATAGTTATCCTCGTCCGTGGAAAGTAGCCGCTTGTAGTATCCGATCGGCAGGAGCGTTGCGGAGAAAAAGATCGTGGAATTGCTTTTATCGATGCATTTCTGCAGATTGACCGACGGATCTACGCAAAAGAGCCGGATCCGGAACTGACCTTCCTCCGTCATCTGGCTGTAGATCACGTAATGGTCATCCACCAGATCATAGATATTCAGGAAATTGCGCAGCGCAAAGTAAAAATCCAGCACCGTTTTCTTCTCCGGAAATTCCTGCGGTTTTTCCAAAAATTCATCCATCTGGGAGGCCAGCCGCATAAGGTGGAAGGTCAACGTTCCCACACTGTCCAGAATCTGGTAGTGCTCACACTCACGTTTCATTTCCAGCATGGCTTTGTTGCATTTGTCCAGGATACGGCAGATCGTACGGCTGTGCGCTTTCATGATCCGCTTCACTGCAAGCACGTCTTCTTTGTACAGATCGGCACTGTACATCTCCCTGCTGCGATCCACGAGGTTATGTGCCTCATCCACCAGGAACAGATAGTCTCCCTTTATCCCCTCCTGAAAAAAGCGTTTCAGATATACATTCGGATCGAATACGTAATTGTAATCACAGACAATATTGTCTGCCCAGGTTGCCACATCCAGACTCATCTCAAACGGGCACACCTGATATTCTTTCGCCTGCGCTAAAACTTCCTCTCTGGTAAACAGGTTGGATTTCTGCAAGAGATCAAACACCGCATCGTTCACCCGGTCAAAATGCCCCTTTGCATATGGACAGTTTACCGGGTTGCAGTCCATCTCTTCACACAGGCAGAGTTTTTCTTTGGCTGTGATCTGGATGACTTTGGCACGGTATCCCTGTTCTTCCAGCAGTGCGAACGTTTCTTTTGCCACAGTTGCTGTGATGGTCTTTGCCGTGAGATAAAAGATCCGGTCTGCCAGCCCTTCTCCCACTGCTTTTACCGCCGGAAAGATTGTGGAAATTGTTTTGCCCACTCCGGTCGGTGCCTCGATAAACAGGTTCTTCCCCCGCAGAATGGTGCGGTAAACATCGGCAACCAGCTTCTTTTGTCCCTGCCGGTAGGGAAATGGAAACTCGAGTGTATGAATGCTCTCCTGCCGCTGTTTTTTCCATGCGATCTGCCAGTCTGCCCATTTCCGATAATCTTCGATCAGATGCGTAAACCACACGGTCAGTGTCTCAAATGTATAAATTTCCCGGAAATACCGAATTTCTTCCGTATCCAGATTGCAGTAGGTCATCTGCACGCCGATCCGCTCCAGACGGTTCTGTTTCGCATAGATATACGCATAGCACATTGCCTGGGCTTTATGCACGTAGACCGGCTGTTCCATTGCCGCAACGTTTCTATATACACCCTTGATCTCATCGATGAAGCTGATTTCTTCTTCCGGAGGGATTTCTGCCGCAAACTCCTTCTCCGGTTGCAGCACAGACTCCGTCGCAGCCGGCAGATCCGGCTGAAATTTTCCATAGGCGATTCCGTCTGCACGTCCTTCCACGACCAGTACGTAATCGTTGGCTTTCCATTCAATTTTCAGCGGTACTTCCGCCTGGTAGGAGGTGTCCATGCTTTTTTGAATTTTCCGGTGGATACGGCTGCCTTCCATCATGGCCTCTGCACTCGCCAGCTTTCCGGCACGATTATCGATATCTCCTGCCCGGAAAATAAACTCTACCAGATTTCTCACAGATATATGTAATTCCTGCATGTACACCTCCTTTCTCCCACGGGTATTTTCCTGTTGTATGAAGCGGGTTTTTATTTGTTCCATTATTTTACAATAAAAAGCCCCGCTCCGGAATACGGAGTGGGACTTAAAGTTCCATAGTCACGATATAATAATTGTATTATGCCACTGCAAATTTAGCAACTACGTTTTCGAAATTTTCATTCTTTCCACCGTAGCAAACCTGAAGATTCTTTTTTACGCCAAGTCCAATCATACCAAGCAATGACTTTGCATCAATGAATGTTCTGTCGCATTTTACATCAATATCAAAATCACAACCACCTGCTGCACGTACAAAATCCTTAACTTCATCCATATCTGATAACCGAATTACTTTAACAGTTTCATACATAATCCAACACCTCTTTCTACCTTTAAACAACATACTTTTATTATCATCCCCAAGTTTAGAAAAGATTATGCCACTTTTTTTCTCATCTGTCAAAGTTGTGCAAACTTCGCATTTCTCCGGTTTTTCCTGCATAATGACGGTAATCGCGCAACCGTTTCCATCAGATTCTTACCGTTTTTTTTCGTGTATTTATATTTATACCTGCTATCTTATGCAATTTCTCCAAAAAATTGCCTTTCCAATCACAAAAACAGGAATTTTTTGACGAAAACTAATTTTTTTAAAGTGGTTTCCCACTTTTTTTCAGAATATCCACATATAATTCTCCGATCGGACTGACCTTTATCCCCTTGTGCCGGATATAGCCGATCCGCATCTTTTCGCTCTCCGCCAGCGGCACTGCCGCATAATCATTTCCGTTTAATTCTTCACAGATAATCCCGGAACAGAGCGTATAACCATTCAGCCCAACCATCAGATTCAGCATGGTCGCCCGGTCATCCGCATGGATCATCTTCTTATATTCATAGGTACTTTTCATCTCTTCGGCAAAATAAAAGGAATTATTTTTCCCCTGTTCGAACACAAGACATGGATATTCCTGCAGTTCTTTCATGGAAATTACATCCCTTTGTGCCAGCGGATGTCCTTTCCACAGATATACATAGGTGTCACAGGTAAACAGTTCTTCAAAAATCACATCATTTTCCTTGAAAAGTTTCTGGAGTACTGCTTCATTAAATTTGCTCAGGAAAAGAATCCCCAGCTCACTTTTCATGTTACGCACATTTTCGATTACCTGATTCGTCTGTGTCTCATGCACGGCAAATTCATATTCTTCCATTCCGACAGCCTTTACGACTTCCACAAATGCCTTGACTGCAAAGGTATAATGCTGCATAGACACGGAAAATTTCTTTTTGGATGCAGACGAAATATAACGGGATTCCAGCAAATGATATTGCTCCACGACCTGCTTGGCATATCCGATAAATTCCTCTCCCTCCGGTGTAAGCACGATTCCCCGGTTTGACCGGATAAAAATGGTGATTCCTGCTTCTTCTTCCAGTTCGCGCACAACTGCAGACAGATTGGGCTGTGAGACAAACAATTTTCGGGATGCTTCGTTCATGGAACGGCTTTCTGCAATCGTAATTACCTGATGTAACTGCTGTAGGGTCATATGTCTTACCTCTTTTCCTTAATCATATGATCTGTTATATACCGGACAAGGATCTGAAGTATCCATGCAATCACAATGGAACTGCATACCAGCACCAGTTCGTAACGCAGACGGCATGTATGAAATGCTGCTCCCTTCATAAATTTTCGTATGGTAACATGTACCAGATACAATTCCAGCGAATGAGCACCAAACCATTCCAGTATTCTTATAACTGGGCGCATAGATAACCGGGAAAAGATCCAGGCAATTCCCGCACAACATGAGATATTAAAAATTCCGGTCACATACCTTGCAAAAATAGGAGATCCACTTGGAAGCATGGTGAGCAAATAGCCGGATAACGCAAAAAGAATCAACCATTTCCAATAACTTTCCCTTTTTTCATAGCTGGATCTGCCATAAAAACAGCCCGCTATAAAAACAGGCAGACGAAGCAAAGCAATATTCACATTTCCAAACATATCTTTCTCATATAATGCAATTACAAGTGCTAATACTGTAATAGCACTTACCATGGAAATCAGCCGGATCTCTCCATCTATTGCGTCTCGTGCGCTATCCACAATCTGAAAGATATAGGGATAAATCAGATAGCATAACAGCATAAGTCCAATATACCAGTAAAGCCTGTCTCCATCACTGAAAAATGTGATAAATGTAAAGTCTTTTATGGCTTCTCCCCATCCTGTTTTATCCACACAGACATCTAATAAAATATAAGAGGGTACGGCTACGATGCAATAAGGAATCAGGATTCTTTTTAATCTTCTTATGTAAAAGCTTCTAACATCTGATCTTTTTTTCATGGAATAATATAATCCCAGACCAGAAAAGAATAAAAATGCATCAACACTCGATGATGAAATATATCTCCAAAAGAAGGAAATCCAGCCACTAAAATGATAGGAGTAATAATGACAGTCATCCGTAAAATGAAAAACTATAATCAATATGATGGATATTCCCATTAACGCACCCCGATATTGCGAAAGCACGCTGTTATTTGTTTTTTTCATATAATTCTCCTTTATAAAAATTTAATTTAAATTACTATAAATAAAAAAACACCTAAACAGGTGTTTTTAAAGAGCAGGGGATGAGAGAATCGAACTCCCACCAAAGGTTTTGGAGACCCCTATCATACC
>ERZ772872.141-NODE-141-length-72897-cov-13.195725_pt1 | contig 72897 bp, 64 predicted proteins | sample MGYA00512132_ERZ772872 | MGnify/ENA primary metagenome ERZ772872 (study PRJEB29015, sample SAMEA2737724) | human gut metagenome | biome: human gut; feature: human-associated habitat; material: faeces | place: China | collected 2012 ...
GTGCAGAGCAGATTGATACGATTATTCGTAAGGTAAAGGAACAGGAGCGTACAGAGCAGCAGATAAGGCGGTATGACAGGTCTTATGGGACAAGATAATTGGAAGGATGGATTGATGAGATGAAAGATAAAGAAACTGGAAGAACAGGGCTACCTGACGCCTAGAGGAAAAGTTCCGACAAAGTATTTTGTGAAGCGTTTCTACGGAGTGGAAGATACTTGTGAGATTCCACAGGAAGAGGGAAAGGAATGGTTTCATACGTAAAAGAAAAATGTATTTATCAGTGGAAGACATTGCAGAACTCTTTGGATTATCAGTTTCGTTTGCTTACCGGGTGGTGGAAAGAATGAATGCCGATTTGGCAAGTAAGAACTATTATGTGATTCTCGGTCGGGTACCAACCCGTTATGTAGAACTTCCATATCTTCGGCACTAATCTCAAAGTCTACATCGGCATTTGTCTTTATATGTTCCGGATTACCGGTTTTAGGAAGTGAAATCGCACCGAGCTGCAGTGTATAACGGATGCAAAGCTGTGGAACAGATACTCCGTATTTTTCAGCCATAGAGGCAATCTCCGGCTGGTGTAAAATCTCGCCATGAGCGATTGGGGAGTAAGCTTCTACAGCGATACCCTTCTTCTGGCAGTACTCAACAAGTTCCAGAGGAGTGTTGCTGATGTGAAGAAGAATCTGATTTACCATAGGTTTGCTTTGGCATCTTCATAAGTTTTATGCTCGGCAGCAGCTTTGACTGCAGCAGCGACTTTATCATCATCGATGAACTATGTTCCAAGTCCTAATTGAGGAATTTTCACACCGTTACTTAATGTTAATTTTTTGTTGTACATTTCTAAGATCTCCTTTCAGTTTCTGAGTTCATACTAGCACTTGAAGCGGACTCCAAGTTAATAGATTTTCAGAAAAAGCTTTCAAAAAAGCTTGTAAAAAATTTTTTGAAAAATGCTCCGAAAAAATCCCGGTAAATTTACAGGAAGCTGCGGCTATGCCTTTTCCTTAAAAAGTATAAAATTTTAAGAAAGTATGAAGCATAGTTATATACACTTGAGATACCCTGTGTTATACTGTTCTACGTTTCCAAGAATGTAGTATTGAAAACTACATGTAAAATGTATGAGAAATTTATTTTTACAGAATATATAAGTAGAGAGGTAATGGATATGCAGAAGAAAGTGCAGATTGTCAGTGACGGATCGTTGGATCTTTCGCAGGAGATTACAAAAGAGCATGATATAGAGGTTGTGCCATTCTATGTGTCTTTTGACAGTGAGACATATCAGAAGGAAATGGTGGAATTAGGAGTCAGAGATTTTTATAACGAAATGGTGGAACACCCGGATGTATTTCCGAAGTCTTCCATGCCATCGGTGGATGACTTCTATCAGGTGTTCGAAAAAAGTGCGAAAGAGCAGATCCCGGTTATCTGCATCTGTATTACCCGCAAATTCAGCGGTTCGCTGCAGTCGGCAACTGTCGCAAAGGAAATGATCGAAGAAGAGTACCCGGATGCAAAGATTACGCTGATCGACTCAACGGTGAATACAGTACTGCAGGGGCTTTTTGTGTTAGAAGCATGCAGACTGCGTGATATGGGATTGGGATATGAAGAAATTGTGGAGAAAATTCTTCCGATACGAGAGACGGGACGGATCTTCTTTACAATCGGAAGTATTGATTATCTGAGACATGGTGGACGAATCGGTAAACTGGCCGGGATAGCTGCCGGAGCACTGGGGATAAAACCGATGATTACATTAAAAGAAGGGGAAATCTTCAGTTCCGGATTGGCAAGAAACCGTATCAAGTCTATGAAAAAGGTTGTAGATATGACGAAAAATTATCTGGACGAGATTGATGCAAAACCTGGTGAATATAATTTTTGCATCGGATATGGTTATGACTATGACGAGGCAGTCAGATTCCGTGAGATGATAAAGGATCTGATAAAAGAACGGCTTGGAATCGATGAGATCGGAATCTACCAGATTGGAGCAACGATTGGTGTGCATACAGGACCGTATCCGCTTGGTGTCGGAATTATTAAGAAGGCAGAAGTTTAAGCAGTTGAAAAGGTTGAATGGGTAGATGGTGGAGAGAAACAGATGCCCATAATCAGCGAAAATAGAATAGGGATAGATAAAGATACCTGAGAAGAGAAATCTTTTCGGGTATTTTTTGTTACTGATGGTAATTTTATACCCCATCTGATGTTATAAACTATAGACATAAAAGGGAAAACAAATCAAAATCATTATTTTTCAAAGAAATGGAGGAACTGGCAATGAAAGGTTTTAACACAGGTGACGGTTACATGGGAATGGTAGATGGCGAATATATCTTATTTGCCAGCGAGGCGGATTATTATGATTATGTAAATGATTAGAAGTCAAGGCAGAATTTTCAGAAAAACAAAGAACTATGGAATCTATTTCCCACGCATGTGCTATACTGAACTTAATTAACCAGAAGGAGAAGTTCTATGCAGGTATCAGACAAATTAATCAAGCCGCTGACAGAAGCAAAATATTTAAATGCCGATAACGTAAGCAGATACCGCTGTATCATGCGTATCTTTTTCGAGCATTATGAGAAATTAAAATACTGGCTGTATCAGGAAGAGGTCTATGAAGAAATGATACAGGATCCGGTTTTTTCGGATTACAGACTGGAACAGTGCCAGCAGGATCTCACCATGCTGACAGGAAATCCGCATGCATTTGACAATGGAACTGCAGCAGGAAATTTCCTGTATCAGATGATACAGATGGATCTAGTTGCAAAGTCGGAAATCCGGGTATATTATGCGGGTGACCTTGACCCGGAAGGAATACTGATCGCACAGAAATTATCACAGTATTATAAAGGAGAATTTCATTACTGGCATATGGAAACGGCGGATTATGAGAAGTGCAGGTCAGAGGAAGTGATATCGCCGAAGCGTATGAAGATACTGGAGCGGATTACGGATGGGAGATTGAAACCGGTGGTGGATAGGATCGAAGAGTATGGGACTGCCGGGTATCAGGAGATGTTGGTGGAGGAGATGTGATTATGCCAAAAGGAACAAATCAAAAGCTAAAATTATACCGTCTTGCACAGATCATGCTGGAAAATACAGATGACGAACACTATATTACCATGCCGGAAATCATGGAAGAACTGGGAAAATACGAAGTGACCGCAGACCGCAAAACAATCTACGCAGATCTGCGGGATCTGTCTGTACTTGGAATAGAAGTAGAAGGTGAACCAATCGGCAACCGCTATCATTACCGCGTAGTCAACCGCCCATTCGAACTGCCGGAATTAAAGCTTCTGGTAGATTCCATCCAGTCTTCCAAATTCATTACAGAGAAGAAGACCAACACACTGATAAAAAAGCTGGAAAAGCTGGTCAGCAAATACGATGCACAGAGGCTGCAGCGACAGGTGTATGTATCCGGAAGAATTAAGACGATGAATGAAAGCATCTATTATACTGTCGATGCAATCCACAATGCGATTTCTGAAAATAAGAAGATCAAGTTCCAGTATTTCCAGTGGAATGTGAAGAAAGAGATGGAACTGCGTCACGGAGGAGCGTGGTATCATATCAGCCCGTGGGGATTGTCCTGGGATGATGAGAATTATTATATGATCGGATATGATGCAGAGGCACAGATGATCAAGCATTACCGGGTGGACAAGATGCTGCATATCCGGATGTCGGATGAATCCCGTGAAGGAAAAGAACACTTCAAGAAGCTGGATATGGCGGATTATGCCAAGAAGAGTTTCGGAATGTTCAGGGGAAAGGAAACGTCTGTAAAGATGCTGGTAAATAACAGCCTTGCGGGCGTGATCATTGACCGGTTCGGGAAAGATGTGATGATGATTCCGGAAGATGCGGATCATTTCCGGGTGAATGTGGACGTGCATGTGAGCAAACAGTTCCTGGGATGGGTATTCTCGCTGGGGGAAGCAGTTAAGATCATCGGACCGGATGAGGTTGTGGAGCAGATGCGGGGAGAGGCCCGGAGGCTTATGGAGCAGTATGGGGAGTAGGAAATGGATTCTGAATTAGCAAAACAAGAACATGATTGTAAACCTGCGTGAAAAATAAGTTGACAATCAAAGCAAAATACGATAAATTGTTAACCATAAACTGAAAGGAAGGTTAACAATTTAATGAACACAAAAACAAAAAAATTATCCACCGTAAGTATGGTATTATGCGGAATGTTCGCGGCGCTGGTTGCCATAGGAGCATTTATCCAGATCCCGGTTCCATATATGGATTATTTCACACTTCAGTTCTTTTTCGTACTGCTTGCAGGATTGATTCTGGGGGCTGATAAGGGAGCAATATCTGTAGGATGTTATGTATTACTGGGACTTGTCGGAGTACCGATCTTTGCAGCAGGCGGAGGAATCGGATACATATTCCGGCCAAGCTTTGGTTATCTGGTCGGATTCATTGTAAGCGCATATGTAACCGGAAAAGTATGCGAAAAGCTGAAAGCAAGTTACAAGAACTATCTGCTTGCCTGTCTTGCAGGATTTGTTGTGACATATGCAATCGGAATCGTGTATAAATTCATAATCTTGAACTTTTATGCACATACACCGGCAACGCTGGGCGTGATCTTTTTGTCCTGCTTCCCATTAGATATGCCTGGAGATTTTGTATTATGTCTGCTGGCAGCCGGTGTGGGACTTAGAATGCGGAAAAGCGGATTTTATCTGAGTTAATAAAAAAAGGGGCATGAGATTATGGCAAAAGGAATATTTGTGACGGGCACCGGCACAGATGTAGGAAAGACGTATGTCACAGCATTAATCGTGAAAAAGCTGGCGGATGCAGGAATCCATGCAGGCTATTATAAGGTCGCCTTATCAGGCGCAGAGTCCATAGAAGAAAGTGACGCAGGCTATGTAAAGAAGATTGCCGGTATCACACAGGAAGACAGCAGCTTACTGTCATATCTGTATCAAAACGCAGTGTCTCCGCATCTGGCTGCCAGAATAGAAGGGAATTCGGTTGATACGGAAACGGTAAAAGCAGATTTTGACAGGGTAAAGAAAGAGTTCGATTATGTCACGGTAGAAGGAAGCGGCGGCATTGTATGTCCGATCCGCTGGGATGAAGAGCATGAGATCCTGCTGGAAGACATTGTGAAAATGCTGCATCTGAATACGCTGGTGATCGCAGATGCCGGACTTGGCACGATCAATGCGGTTGTCCTGACGGTAGAATACATCCGCAATCATGGAATGGATGTAAAAGGAATCATTCTGAATCATTACTCGGGTGGAGCGATGCAGGAAGATAATGAGAAAATGATCGAGAGATTAACGGGGGTACCGGTGATTGCCAGGGTAAGAGATGGTGACAGAGAGCTTGAGGTTGAGCAGGAAGTGTTGAAAAAGGTGTATGATTAATGATGAGAAGAGGGAATTGACTGCGGTTGATTTCCTTTTTTGATGTATGGAAATAAAAAACAAGGTGAGAATATTATACCCCATCAACTGAATTATACTATACACATCAAAGGGAATAAAACAGAATTCCGGGAGATAAAAGTAATTATAAGACAACAAATCAAATTCAGATGAACACGTTTTCAAAGCGAAAGGAGCACACACAATGGCAAAAATATTTATCACCCTGACAGGAACAAAACACTACTTCGGAAATGATTTTCTGAAGAAAGGTATGAAGATCAGATTAGAAAAAGAACCGGATAATGAATATGACAAGGAAGCAATCAAAGTGACATATGAAGGTCTCGGAAAGATTGGTTATGTGGCAAATAGTTCGTATACAGTCATCGGAGAGTCTATGAGTGCAGGTCGTCTGTATGACAAGATTGGTGACACGGCATATGCAAAGGTGGTATTGGTTACACCGACAGGAACAATCTGCAAGATCTGTAAAAAGAGTCTGAAAAGCGAACAGGAGGAAACAGCCTGGATTATCCTGTGATAGATATGGAAGAAGTCGTAGAAATATGACTTCTTCTTGTGCGTTAATGGTCAGCGAAGTATAATTAATATTAGGAAATTCGAAACCATACAAATATAAATACACCGGAGAAATACCATGTTCAAAATAATTGAAGGAGATTTCAAAAATAATAAATACAGTAACGAAGAATATTTGGATAACTGGCCAATGTTATATATTCTGGAAAATGGAAAGAAAGCCTATATAGGTGAATCCAATCATGTAAAAACCAGAATGACACAGCATACGACAAATGAAGAAAAGCGAATATTTAATAAGGTCCACTTCATATATTCCAGATTGTTTAATCAATCGGTAACCTTTGATTATGAATCCAAGCTGATTCAGTATATTGTCGCAGACGAATTATTCCAGGTTACGAATAAGAATTCCGGAATAGCAGATAAGCAGTATTATGAGAAAGGAAAATATGATAAAAAATTCGAACTGCTTTGGCGTAAGCTGCAAAAAGAAAAACTGGTCAAACATTCGCTGGAAGAAATTGAAAATTCAGATCTATTCAAATATTCTCCATATAAAGAATTGAACGACAGCCAGCGGAAAGCAGTAGAAGATATACTTGCGCAGATTGAGAGTGGAAATGTGAATCGTGTAGTGGTAAATGGAATGCCGGGAAGCGGTAAGACAATTGTGGCGGTATATCTTATGAAATACCTGGCAGACAGCGAAGAGTTTGCCGGGAAAAAGATTGGATTCGTTGTGCCGCAGACTTCGCTCAGAAAGACGATGAAATTCATCTTCCGAAGTATTTATGGATTGACGCCATCACAGGTACTGTCCCCTTCTGATATCACGAAGAAAAAATACGATATCTTACTGGTCGATGAAGCACATAGACTTCATCAATATAAAAATATTTCCTATAGAGGAGCTTTCAAGAAAAGCTGCGAGCGGCTGGGTATGACAACGGATGCAGACGAACTAGACTGGATATTGGAACAATCGAAGTGTGCAGTATTATTCTACGATTACAATCAGGTGGTTGGTCCGTCAGGTATTGATTATGAAAGATTCGAAGAAAAAATGAGAAATCCTTATAAGAAACATACAATATCGTATTTTACTCTTGCAACGCAGATGAGGGTGCAGGGCGGAAATGACTATATTGCATTCATAAAGGATCTATTGGCCGGAGCCGCTGACCGGAAGTATCATTCGAAAAAATATGATTTGAAATTATATTCCGATTTTTCAAAATTTGAGAAAGATATGTATGCCAAAGAGGAAGAAACAGGGCTTTCCCGAATGGTAGCAGGATATGCATGGCCATGGATCAGTAAAAATGACCGGAGCAAAAAGGACATAGAGATACAAGGTGTAAAACGAATGTGGAATCATTGTACAGAAGGATGGGTTCATACAGGAGAAGCAATCGATGAGGTGGGATGTATTCATTCCATTCAAGGTTATGATCTGAACTATGCGTTTGTTATTCTCGGAAATGATATTGGATATGATAAAACAACAGGACAGATCATTATCCGGCCAGAATGTTATTTCGATAAAAATGGTAAAATAACGGCATCATATGAAGAACTGAAAGAATACATCACAAATGTGTATTATGTGCTGATGACCAGAGGAATCAAAGGAACATATTTGTATGTGTGTGATGATGAATTAAGAGAATATTTTGGTAAATACATTGAAGAGGAAAATTAAAATGACAGAAGAAACAATCAAAGAAATATTAAAATTCAGGGACGACAGAGATTGGAAACAATTCCACAATCCGAAAGATCTGGCAATCTCCATTTCGTTGGAGGCAGCAGAGCTACTGGAAGTATTCCAGTGGAGCGGTGCGGATATCTCAAATGAAGGAAAACAGGAAAAGATAAGAGAAGAACTGGCGGATGTTGTGAATTATTGTGTCTTGATGGCAGATGCCTGCGGATTGGATCTGGATGAGATCGTGCGGGAGAAAATCAAGGTGAATGCAAAGAAGTATCCGGTGGAGAAGGCTAAGGGGAAGAGTGCGAAGTATGATAAGCTGTGATTGAACCGGAGGTATAGAAAATAGTCATTGACAGACATTTATACATGAATTATTATTTTAATAACGCAATGCGTCTGGAAGGTGATTTAATGAGTCGAGGAAAAGAAGTAAAAGAATTACGGGAAAAAATGGGAATGAACAGGAGAGAGTTTAGTGATTATTATGGTATACCGTATCGCACTGTTCAAGATTGGGAAGCTGAGAAGAGAGAACTTCCGGAGTATCTTTTACGTTTGATGAAATATCGGGCGGAAGTGGAATATATGATGAAAAATAAGTCGTAAGACTTATTTTTTTACTGATAATATAACGCAACGCGTTAAATGTGAGGAGAGATAAAATATATATGAAGAAGGAAAATATTATTGACATAATTACAGATGAGGATGGAAGAAAAATAGTTGTAATTACAGATATACGATTTAAAGGGAAGAGAAATATCGATTGGGAAGATGTTGAAAATTATTTGAAGGAATATGTAGGAAAGTGTTATGAAGTTGTTGAAACAGCGGATCAAGTCTTTATTGGAAATGATTTTCCGGCAGAATTAAAAGGATCTGAAGATACAAAACGATTGTGTGGTGCTAATGCAAAAGCCAAAGCAAATGCGACACAGAAAATTCCTACGTTATTGAAATGTGCAACTAACAAACGATGGCAGGAAAATTTTAAGGGGAAGCATAAAGTTGATGCAAAATATGGCTGGTATCGTTTTACAACTAGGCTTGCATTACCTGTTTATAGTAGTGATTTAAAAGAGGTGGAACGATTTAATATATACAGGATAGAAATGTTAATTCGGCATGCAGCCGATGGAAATCTATATTTATATGATATGGTGAATATAAAAAAAGAAACGAGCACCCCGCTTAGGCAATAGCCGTACGGTAACAAACCCATTTCTTGTATATAATATTAATCTGTTTGTTAACAAAAGTCAACTATAAAAATCAAAAAGATGAAAGTTGTGAAGCTTAACTCAGTACAGTATAATTAATATATCATTTCAATTCAAAACATAATGTAAGGAGCACCCCTATGCCCACATCCCATAAAGAAAAAATAATCCGCGTCCTTCAACTTTTCCAGACCACCGATGAGAAGACGCCGATGAATGCAGTGCAGATAAGCCAGAAACTGGAAGAAGAATATGGAATGGAAAATGTACACCGTACATCCATTTATGACGATGTGCGTTTGTTGCAAAGCTGCGGTTATCCGATTAAGCAGGCAGAAAATTCACATAAAGGATGGTATATGGAGAAACATTTGCTGGAAGACTGGGAAATTAAGCTGATGTTAGATTCGGTGCAACAGGCAAGGTGTGTGTCCGTTCATGAAGCGAATGAGATTCGAAATAAGCTGTTAAATCTGACGAGTCAGAGAGGACGAAGCAGATTTTCGCATATGATTATGCCGCTGCCCGGAAATGTCAGGGGTGTCGGTCAGATTGGTGAATATATAGAGATTATGCTGGAAGCAATGTATCTGCATAAGAAGATTCAGTTTCAGTATACAGAGATCAATAATGCAATGGAGAAAGTTTTGCGAAAAGAAGGTAAGATGTATCAGTTGAATCTGTATACGATATATTGGTCGGATAATAATTATTATCTGATCGGCTCTCATGATAATCATGACGGGTTGACGAATTACCGGTTGGACCGGATTGAAAATATGAGTATGTCCAGTGAAGAAACCATCCCGGCAGAAGAAAAGATTGGTGTGAATCCGGAGCTTGTGATTCAGGACTACATTAAGAAGAGTGTGAATCATTTTAGCGGAGATACGATCAGAATCGAAGTGGAATATAAGCCGGCGCCGATTACCAATGCTATATTATATGATTTTGCAGGGGATGGAATAAGGGTCAGACCGTTAGATAATGGAAAGTATAAAGCGGTATTTAAAAAGATGGACAGCGTGACATTGGTTGGCTGGTTTGTACAATATGCGAATCGATTTAAAGTCATATCACCGGAGAGTCTGAAAGGTAAAATTATAGAAAATTTAGAACAGGCACAAAGCATATATAGTGAGTAAGAAAAGTCCTACATATAATATGTGGGATTTTTTGAAGTAAGATACATAAGTGTTGCGATATCACGACAGTAGATTTGCTAAAATGATAATAACTATGAATGATACGACGAGAAATAGATTTTACAAATCTCAGGAGGATATGTATGAGTAAGGAATTGAAAATGGAAGTATTTGCTTCAAAGGAACCGGTAAAGAGTGTCAAACTGCATGTATATGAATTTCATACATCTGAATTATACGAGAATAAATATCGTCTGATCCGAAGTGCGGTGTGGAAAATGAGAAATGTAAATGCATGTGGAGTTTTTGAAGATGGGAGTTATATTTATACAACGGAGAAAATATCAGAAGAGATTCCGAATGTAAAATTCCGGTTGACATATCTGGGAGAGCAGGAATTAAACGTGTTGGATTATAAAAAAGTGTATTCAGAGTTAATTAAACATTGGATTACTCAGAAGCTTCGGACTGTGAAGATACAAAAGAATTCAAAGGAATACTATAAATATGCCTGTAGAAGTAATGTGACAAGTCGGTGGATTCAGACGGAACAGGGATTTCAGACATTTTATTCGGGGAACAGGCAGATTAGTCTGGAGAGAAAATATAATTTTACCGTAAAGATTCTGGAAGATGGGAAGGCATATCTGAAAATCGATACGTCCAGCGTATTTTCGTCCAACCAGACCGTGTATGATTATATAACACAAGGAATGAATCCGGTCGGCATGGAAGTGAAAAATGAGTGGGGAAAGAATAACCAGACAGGAATATTGACGGAAATCTGTAATTATACAGTTGTTGATAAAATTGATTTTGCAGATAGTCTGAAAGCGTATTATATCAATGTGAAGAAAGAAGGCTACAGGGTAGAGAATCTGCCGGATCAAACACCGGTTGTGATGGTAGAATTACAGCCTGGAAGGATTTATCCATATTATCCACAGGCACTGAAACCTGTTCTGACGAGAGAAAAGGTCGGTCAGATAGATGCACGCTTTTCTATGGCGATTGAAAAATATATCAAACGCGATATGATAACACGGATAGAGTTGGACAAAGATTTCATCCGGGATATCGGAAGTATTGCTCAGCTTGGTGACTTAGAATTTGAAAACGACATGTGTAATGTTAAAGAACTGGGGTATCTAAAAGGAAAAGTAGAATCACCGGCATTGACTTGCGGGCAGGGAAAAAGATTGCGGTGTGGAGAAGAATTCAAAGTATTCAACTATGGATTCTATCAGAGGCCGGACGAGAAGATAAAAATCGGATACATTTATCCGAAAAATACAGTTGATTTGATAAAAGCCGTGGTAAATGGAATATGTGAATTTGCTGCTTATGGAAAGTATCAGGGGGAAAAGGATGCCTATATTATTCCCGGACTGTTAGATATCCAGATGAAACCAATGATAAAAGAAGAATATGAACTGGGTGATATTACGGATTATAAGAGGGCGGCTCAGAGATTGAGAAAAGTAGAAGGAATCGACATTGTGATTGGAATCGTACCGGATGGAATGGATGAGGACGGACCATATAATCCATTCAAGACAATTTGGGCCGAGGCAAATATACCTTCCCAGATGATCAGTATGAAGACGGCGCAGTTATTCTATAGAGGGAAAAAAGAAGGAAATAAGTCGAAATATTATTTACATAATATTGTACTTGGAATCCTTGGAAAGACGGGAGAAATCCCCTGGGTAATCAAGGAAATGCCGGGAAATGTTGACTGCTTTGTCGGATTGGATGTTGCAATACTGGAAAAAGGAATTCATTATCCGGCATGTTCGGTTGTATTTGACAAAAGTGGAAGATTGCTTGGGTTTTATAAACCGAAGAGCGCACAGCGCGGAGAAAAGATAGAGACCAGAATTTTACAGGACATTTTCGATCAGGTACTACTTTCCTATGAAGAGAAATTTGGTGAACAGCCAAAGAACATCATGATTCATCGGGATGGTTTCAGCAATGAAAATGATGCATGGTATGAGAAATATTTTGGCGCAAAGGGAATCGCTTATACGATTGTCGAAGTACGAAAGAATATAAGCTCAAAACTTGCAATCATTGAAGATGGAGTTATTAAAAATCCGGAAATGGGATATTGCATTTACAATAATAATAAAGGATATCTTGTTACGACAAATATGAAGAACAAAAAGGGTTCTCCGAATCCATTGCTGCTTGAGAAGAAATGTGGAGATGTTCCAATGACAATTATATTAAAGCAGGTGTTGTATTTGTCGCAATTACATGTCGGATCTACGCAGAAAATGCGGCTTCCGATTACAACGGGGTATGCCGATAAGATATGTAAAAACCGGGAATTTGTGCCGGAGGGGAAGATGGATAATCGGTTGTTTTTTCTGTAGGATGAGAGAAGAAATGGAGGATACGCTTGAATATAAGAGTTTAGAATATTAGTGGCAGAGGTAGTAGAAAGCATAGAATTTTTGATGACAGATTAAAAAAATAATGAAAAAACGACAAAATGCGACAGTTTTTAGAAATCTGTGTGTATTGTATATAGAGGAAGTGTAATAATTTATCCAATTAGTTTTATGGAAGAAAGAGAGAATAAGAAGTTGGGAACAATTTTGAATTATGCAATTATAGTTTGTATAGCGGCTATACTGATAATGATAATATGTGGCATTGTTGGGAAATTTTTAGATAAAAAGACAAACAGAATTGGCGAGTTTTCTGAAAGGCATCCAAGATTAAATATGGTTATTGCTTTAGCTTTAGTAGTTATAATGGGAACGGCTGGTTATGTAAGTATTTATTATATTGTTTGTAAAGTAAAAGAGATAATACATTGGATAGCTGACATGGCATCTAAAATGGACGCAGTTGTAATTGTAGCACTTATAACAGGAACGGTTTCAATTATTGGAGTTATTATTAGTTCGATTGTTGCAAAAATTATCGATTATAAAAAAAGTAGACAAGAATATTTAGCCAAGAAACGAGAAATACCATATGGCGAATTTGTTGAAATGATTTATAAAGTTCAAGGCAATATAAAAAGTGAGGGAAGTTATACAGAAAAGATGATGATGGATGATCTTTCTAAATTTTCAAAACAGATAACGTTATGGGGATCATCAAGGGTTGTGAATAAATGGGTGAAATTTAGAGAAGAAGGAGCAAATCCTAATGCAAAGTCAGATAATTTATTTCTTATGGAAGATATAATGAATGAGATGCGAAAGGATTTAGGGATGAAGAAGGTAAAAAAGGGAAATTTATTGGCTTTTTTTGTAAATGATATAAAAAGTATCTTAAAAAAATAATCAAGGTGACATTTAAAATGTCAAAGGTAGGGAAAAATGAAACAGATGTAAAAAGAACGTGTGCAACATGTGAATTTAATTTTGGAAATGTATGTGTTGGATATGGCATACAGAAGGATACATAGAAAAGAGACGTATAGTATGTTGATAGAGGAAAAAGAAAAATGTTTCCAACAGGTTGTGATGATTATGGAATTTGTTTAGAAGACATTAAGGACCAGAAGAGTGAATAAAAGAAGATAAAGAACAAGAAAGGAAAATATATGAATGGAATAAAATTCAAGGGGTATAAAGCGTTTTCAGACGATTGGATATCTATAGAAAACTTTCCCAATATTACAGTTTTGATTGGTCGGAATAATAGTGGAAAATCAAGTTGCATTGATGTGATAGAATCCCTAACAAATCCGATAGTATATAAGCAATGTCAAGAACTTGGGCTAGATGTAATTATGGAGCATAATTTAACAGAAGAAGAGGTAAAGTCGGTATTTCCAGAATCAACATATGGAGGAGGAATTCCGGCTAATAATTTCTGGGAATTTGGGAAAAATTTTATAGGCGAAAGAGTTGCTTTTGATGTAGGAGTACAATCTAGGTATATAGGAGAGGGAGTAGAATTTTTATATAATTGGTGTTCCAATGAAGAAATATTTCAAAAAAAATATGAAAGATATTGGAAGCTATTTGAATCTAGACAAGTTAATGATTGGGAAGGATATTGTGTGAGACGATTGAGTGCGGAAAGAAATATTCTTCCAGAAGTAGAAGAAGATTCAGAATATTTAGAATCGACAGGTGTAGGAGCAAGCAATTTAATACGTAAAATTTTAAATTACAGCGGATATGATGAGAACCTTATAGAAAAAGAACTATTAGGTGCTTTGAATTATATTATTTATCCAGAATCGCAATATTCAGGAATAAAAGTACAACAGATTAGAAAAGATGATGGAATATATTGGGAAATATATTTAATAGAAAATGAAAGACGTTTTCCATTATCAAGAATGGGAAGTGGATTGAAAACGATAATCTTGGTATTGTTAAATTTATTAATTATTCCGCAGTTTGAAAAAGGAGATAAAGATAAAATCATATATGCTTTTGAAGAGTTAGAGAATAATTTGCATCCAGCACTACAAAGACGTTTGTTTGATTATTTATATCAATATAGTTGCAAACATGATGTGATGATGTTTTTAACGACCCATTCACATATTGCCATTAATGCATTTAGTGAAAAGGAAAAGGTGCAAATTCTACATGTGATGAAAAACAACCAAGTATCAACAATTCAGAGAATAGATAATTATTTTTCGAAAAGCGAGCTGCTAAATGATTTAGATATTCGGGCAAGTGATTTGCTTCAATCTAATGGAATTGTATGGGTAGAAGGACCGTCGGATAGAGTATATGTAAAAAGATGGATAGAGTTAGAAGGCATAAAATTTCAAGAAGGACGAGATTATCAATTTATGTATTATGGGGGAAGATTACTATCGCATTATACTATGAAGGAAGCGGATGATATGATTAATGTATTGATGACAAATCGTAATGCAGCTATTTTAATTGATAGTGATAAACGAACGAAGAATTCACGTATTAATGATACTAAAAAAAGAATACGGGAAGAATTTCAAAGTAATAATATGTTTTGCTGGATTACAAAAGGTAAAGAAATTGAAAATTATATTCCATGGGAAGCAATAAATAAAAAATATCCCAGAATAGATAAACAATGTGGTGAGTATGAATTGTTCCCGGAATATATAAAAACGGTTTACCCAGGATTTGTACAGTCAAAAGTGAAATTTGCAAAGGAAATATGTCCGTATATTACAAAAGAAAATTCGAGTGAATTATTAGATTTGCAAAAAAATATAAAATTATTAATTGAGCAAATAAAAAAATGGAATAAAATATAAATCATACATAGAAAATGATTTGCACTACTAGTTGGCTGGTGTAAAATATTTTGTATAAATCTCTTGGTTTAATGATAGTGATTTACGTTAAAAAAACTAATAGGGCTTGAATGGCATGATTGCTGTTTGAGTCTTATTTACTATTTAGAATAGATAAGCAGGTGTGTCGGGAATGTCTGATGAAAACAAGCGTTTTCGTTCGAATGAGTTGATTCAAATATCCAGCAATATAAATTCGTTATCTATCTGGTATGAAAATTAGAAGACATGGGTTATTAAGTTGCTGAGTAATTTGGGGATAGTTGAGAAAGCGGCTCTTTTTTATGTCAAGTATACAATAAAGGTTGTCAGCGGCAGATCTATGTATAAAGGGGATTGGGGTATGGTAATTTCTATTCTATATAGATATAGCTATACTCTTTCTTGTATCCATCCACGACCATGCAGTATAATGAATACAAGATGATATTGGAATAAGTAATATACCTTCAGGAGGCAAACGTGACCGCAAGAAACGAAACCACAAAATCAACCACAACACTGGATTACTACAACAAAAACGCAAAAAAATTCATCTCCGGCACCATATCCGTAGACTTCGGAATCGTGCAGAATCGCTTCCTGGACAAATTACATCCAGGGGCGGAAATCCTGGACTACGGCTGCGGTTCCGGCCGCGATACAAAATATTTCCTGGAGCAAGGCTGCAAAGTCACTGCCATAGACGGTTCACAGGAACTATGCAAACTCGCAAGCGAATATACAGGCATTCCGGTAAAACACATGCTGTTCCAGGAACTGAATGAAAAAGAAGCCTACGACGGAATCTGGGCATGCTCGTCAATCCTTCATGTTCCGGCAAATGAACTGCAAGACATTATAAAGAAGATGGCAAATGCTCTTCGAGCCCACGGAATCATTTATACATCCTTCAAGTACGGGACATTTGAGGGCGAACGAAACGGCAGATATTTTACGGATATGACAGAAGAGACATTTGCAAAATTGATTCAGGACATGGATGAATTAGAGATAGAAGAACAATGGATTACATCAGATGTACGTCCGGGGCGGGGAGAAGAAAAATGGCTCAATCTAATTTTGAGGAAAGAATAGATACATATGAGATCGAATCTACGAATGTAATGACCGGGGACAGAGACCGGAGCCGGTATCTATATTATCAACTGAAAATGAGTATGGCAAAGGCGAAGCAGATTGATATCATCGTCTCATTTCTGATGGAGTCGGGTGTGCGGATGCTCTTAAATGATATGAAGCGGGCGCTGGACCGGGGCGTGAAGATCCGTATCCTGACGGGAAATTATCTGGGGATCACACAGCCGTCGGCTTTATATCTGATCAAGAGTGAGCTCGGCGACCGTGTAGATCTGCGCCTGTATAATGAAACATCACGCTCATTTCATCCAAAATCTTATATCTTTCATTATGAATCTTCGAATGAAATATACATCGGATCATCGAACATTTCCAAAAGTGCGTTAACTTCAGGAATCGAATGGAATTACAGATTCAGTGATACGCTGGACAAAAAGAATTATGAATTGTTCTATGCTACATTTGAAGATCTGTTTCTGAATCATTCGATCATTATAGATGATGAAGAATTAAAACGATATTCCAAGGCATGGAAGAAGCCGGCGGTGTCCAAGGATCTGGCGAAATATGACGCTACAGAAGATGGAGAGGACAGGAATGCTGAAAATGTCCGAATGTTGTACCGTCCGCGGGGAGCACAGATAGAGGCACTGTATGCGTTACAGGAAAGCCGCATGGAAGGTGCGGCGAAAGGACTTGTATATGCGGCCACCGGAATCGGAAAGACATACCTTGCTGCATTTGATTCGGCAAAATATGAACGGGTGTTATTCGTTGCACACAGGGAAGAAATCCTTAAGCAGGCGGCGGTTTCTTTCAAAAATGTGCGGAACTCGGAGGATTATGGATTCTTTGACGGAAAAGAAAAGGATAGGGATAAATCCGTCATTTTCGCATCGGTAGCGACACTCGGAAGACCGGAATATTTGAATGAGACATATTTTCCGGCAGATTATTTTGACTATGTGATCATTGATGAATTCCATCATGCGGTTACAGATCAATACCGGAGAATCGTAGAGTATTTTCAGCCGCAATTTTTACTGGGATTAACAGCAACACCGGAAAGAATGGACGGGAAAAATATCTACGAAATCTGTGATTATAACGTGCCATATCAGATTTCATTAAAAGAAGCGATCAACAAAGGAATGCTCGTACCATTTCACTATTACGGCGTGTATGATGAGACGGATTATTCCGGACTGCGGATCGTGAAGGGGCGCTATGATGAGCAGGAGCTGAATCAGGCTTATATCGGAAATGAGAGAAGATATGATCTGATTTACAAATATTATCGAAAATATCGTTCTTTGCGTGCAATCGGATTCTGCTGTTCCAGACAGCATGCAGAAGACATGGCAAAAGAATTCTGTCAGAGAGGAATCGCATCCGCAGCAGTATACAGTGGTGAAAATGGAGCATATGCCGAGGAGCGTAACGAAGCTATCCGCAAATTGAAGAACGGAGAGATCCGGGTGATCTTCTCTGTGGATATGTTTAATGAAGGTGTGGATATTGCGTCCCTGGATATGGTAATGTTCCTGCGTCCGACGGAATCCCCGGTCGTATTCCTGCAGCAGTTGGGACGAGGACTTCGTCTATATAAAGGAAAAGAATATCTGAACGTATTGGATTTCATCGGGAATTATGAGAAAGCGGGGAAGGCACCGCTATTGTTAAGCGGAGAGCAATCATTTAACAAGAAAGGATCCTGCGAGTATCAGGATTTAGAATATCCGGATGACTGCATCGTTGATTTTGACATGCATTTGATTGATCTGTTCAAGGAAATGGATAAGAAGAAATTAACGCTGAAAATGAAGATCCGGCAGGAGTATTATCGTGTGAAAGAATTACTGGACGGAAAGCGGCCGAGCAGAATGGACTTATTCACTTATATGGATGATGATATTTACCGGTGCTGCGTCAGCGGCAGTCATGCAAAAGAAAATCCATTCCAGTATTATCTTGATTTCCTGTATGAACTTGGTGAATTGTCAGAGAATGAGCAGGAGTTATATGCGGGAATCGGTCGAGAATTCATTCAGACCATCGAAACTACGGAGATGCAGAAAGTGTATAAGATGCCGATCCTTTACAGTTTTTATAATCATGGAGATATCCGGCTTGCGGTTACGGATGAAGAGGTATTGGAGAGTTGGAAGGAATTCTTTGATACCGGGACAAACTGGAAGGATTTCCCGAATGTGAATACTTATGAGGATTATAAGAAAGTGACGGATAAGCAGCATTTGAGTAAGGCGAAGCGGATGCCGATCCGATTCCTGAAGGCGTCAGGGAAAGGATTCTTTGTGGAGAAGGATGGATATGCGTTGGCGTTGAGGGATGAAATTGGAGAAGTTGTTGGGAATATGGCATTTGGCGAGCAGATGGGGGATGTGCTGGGGTATAGGAGTTTGGAGTATTATCGGCGGAGGTATGAGAGAAGAGAAGGAGATTAAAGCTGACGGGAAAGGTCAGCTTTTGATATAGAGAATTTTTAGAAAAATAATAGAAAAAGTGACAAAAAGCGACAGATTTTTAAGTGTTATGTGTATAAATATATGTAAGGTATTTGACGTGGAAAGTATATCGTTGAAAAAAGTTAATGATATGGTAGTAAATTTTAGAAGGTGAGAAGATGGAAATTGTAAAAATTAGAGTTAAAAATTACAGAGCATTACAGAACTTTTCAATGGACTGGCAGAAGGATCTTTCTCTGATTATCGGAAAAAATAATTGTGGAAAAACATCACTATTGTCTATAATGCAAACTTTTTTTTCAGAGGGTAAAGGTCAGGGAATTCGATATGATGATTTTAATTTAGAGTTTAAATTAAGATTAACTAATTGTATAGCGTATAAGAAAAGTGAGTGGGATAATACAGATATACAGGGAATAGAATTATTTTTGTATATCGAATATAACGAGAGTGATAATATAGCAAATATTTCTCCATTGCTTATGGATTTAGATCCAGATAATCATATGGTCGTATTGAAGATAGAATATATTTTGAATGATATTGATCAACTAAAAACGGACTATAATAAATATTTTGAAAAGTTATCTTCTGGTAAGAAAAATGCAAAAAATAAACAACAGTTATTTGAGCGCTTTATGCGTGATAAATCGAAAAATTATTTCAAGACTGTTTATAAGGCTGTTAAGTATGATTATACAATAGACGAATGCAATCCGGACATATTTACGATACTTGATAAAAATATCCTTCATTTGTCTCGCATAGTTTCTATTAAATCCATTGGGGCAAAGAGAGAAACAGATAATAAGGAAAATGATACATCGCTTTCATCATTGTCAAACCAATATTACGAGCGTGTAAAAGGTGAAGCTGGTGATCCAGTGCTTGAAGAATTTGAAGCACAACTATTGAAAACAGATCATGAATTGACGGGATTATATTCAAAAGTGTTTGAAGAAATTGTCAGAAAAGTAAAAAGATTCGGTGGAACAAAAGAAAATGAAACAATTATTCAAATTAATTCCACTTTAGGACGGCAAGAATTGATTAAAGATAACACGATTATGACTTACAAAAGTGGCAGTCAAGAACTTCCTGAAAGTTATAATGGATTAGGTTACTTGAATCTTATTAGCATCATTATTCAAATTGAAACTATCATGGCAGAATTTAGATGTGATAGTGATAAGGAAAAGATGCCTGCTGATATAAATATTCTGTTTATTGAAGAACCAGAAGCGCATACACATCCGCAATTACAATATATTTTTATTAAAAATATAAAAGAATTACTGGGAGAAGGGAAAAAATGTAAGGATGGATCAGATATTGTTGTTCAGACATTGATTACTACCCATTCTTCGCATATTGTCGCGGAATGTGATTTTGATGATATAAAATATTTTTGCAGAGTATCTCCATATGCAGTTATTTCAAAAAATTTATGTTCTTTGGAAGCAGAATACAAAGATGAAACGGATCCGAATAATAAACGTTATAAGTTCCTTAAACAGTATCTTACTCTTAATTATGCAGAAGTATTTTTTGCAGATAAAGTTATTCTCTATGAAGGAGATACAGAGCGTATTTTATTGCCGGCAATGATGCGGAAAATTGATCAGGAAGAGGAAGTATCAGGAATGCCACTGTTGTCTCAAAATATATCTATTATTGCGGCGGGTGCTAATGCACAGTTATTTAGTTCTTTATTGGTATTTCTTGATATTAAAACTCTGATTATAACAGATATTGATGCTGTTAAAGAAAATCAAAAGATTGATAAAAATGGAACTAAGCGTATTTATTATAAAGCTTGTATGGTAGAAGAAGGCGAAAAAACTAGTAATAACGCATTGAATTATTATTTTGCAGATGCGTTAGATGGATGGAAAAAAAGAGATTTAACCTTTTTTAAGAAACGGAATAAAAAACAAAAAATATTAAGCTATATTCAAGGAAAATGGAGACAAAGCAAGGATGGTAATCTTATGATTGCATACCAAACTAAAGAAGAAGAAAACGGAAAAGAATACTATCCTCGAAGTTTTGAAGATGCTTTTTTCTGTTGCAATAGACAGTTTATTATCGATAATATATCAGATTTTCAGTGCTTTCAAAATATTAAGCGTTTTTCTGAAAAAGATGAAAATAATATTTATAAGTATTCCGCATATGAATTGGCTGAAACTTGTGTAAAAAGTAAACCGGCATTTCCAATGGAAGTGCTTTTGAATAGTGAATCAGATGGAAATTCCGATTATTCAAATTGGGAAATACCACCATATATTAAGGAAGGATTATTGTGGCTGAAGCAGGATTAGAAAGAGAAGTAATTGATATTTTATCGCTTATAGAGAAAAAACAAAATTTTTTACTGAGTGGAGGAGCTGGTAGCGGAAAAACTTATTCTTTGGTTAGTTTATTGAAGAAAGTATCTGAAAAGTATCCGAAAGTGAGAATTGCATGCATAACATATACAAATGCTGCAGCATTGGAAATACGTGATAGATGTCATATTAGTAATTTATATGTGTCAACAATTCATGATTTTTTGTGGGATAATATTCGACAATTTCAAGTAGAATTGAGAAGTATTTTATGTGAAATAGTAAATGATCCAAATGGGAAGATTCAAAATCCATTATCGGATGCGGAGAAGAAATTTCAACTATATGATGATATTCAGATTACATATAAAGAACATACAAGGATATTAAAAGGAGAGATTTCGCATGATGAGGTTTTGATTATTGCAAAGAAAATGTTTGAAACATATCCTAAATTGTGCAAAATTGTATGTAGCAAATATCCGTTTGTTTTTGTTGATGAATATCAGGATACGTCTCCGTTAGTAATAGAAATACTACTTGAATCGTTACAAAAAGTTGTTGAACCTAGTATTGTTGGCTTTTTTGGAGACTCGATGCAGTCGATATATGATGAAGGTATTGGAGATATTGAAGATTATATAAAAACTGGAAGAGTGACAAAAATAGAAAAGAAACAAAATCGTCGTAATCCTCAAAAAGTTATTGAATTGGCTAATAAATTACGCACAGATGGGTTGATGCAACAGGCTTCAGATGATGTGAATGCACCAAATATGGAAAATGGTGTGATAAAAAAAGGAAGCGTAAAGTTTCTGTATGGAAATAATCTTAAAATGGCATATTCATCTGAATTTATGAAAGACTGGGATTTTGAAAATGCAAAACAAACAAAAGAATTACGTTTGACACATACTCTTATAGCGGGAGAAGCTCATTTTGAAGAACTTTATAATATTTATGATTCTGATCCGGTATTGAAATTAAAAAAAGATTTGAAAGATTATATTAAAAAGAAGCAAATAGAAATTGGAGAGGATAAAACTTTTGATGAAGTATTAAATGAGATAGAGTGGTTTTATCAAAAAGGTAAAAATGCAGGGAAGAGTCATTTAGAGGTTTTTCTTGATGATTCAAGTAATGAAAAGTTATATTCTCATGTAAAAGATTTACCATATTCAGTGGTGAGTAAATTTTATTGGGAAAAAGATCAATTAATAGACGATAAGGTTGAAAAAGACGGAAAAATAATCAGAGACGCTAAAAGGGACGCATTGATTGCACACTTGTTTAGAATCCAAGATATTATTACATTATATATTTCTTCGAATTATAGAGATTTATTGAGAAAAATCGGAAGAAAAATTCAGAGAAATAGCGATAAGAGAGAACTTCATGATGAACTTGAAAATTTGCGGCTAATATGCCAAAAATCAATTGGTGAAGTAATTGATTTTGCAAATGAAAAAAGTCTTTGTGTTAAAAGTGATGCGTTTAATTCTTTTATTGAAAAAAATGAGTATTTGTATTGGCGTGTTTCAGAAGTACCATATTCTGTATTCCAAAATTTATATTCATATATAGAAGGAAGACGGCCATTTTCAACACAGCATAAGGTGAAGGGATTAGAATATGAAAATGTTTTGGTGATTCTTGATTCATCAGGTTGGAATAAGTATAATTTTGATTATGTTTTAGATGATACTATTTATGATAGTTTGCCGAAAGGGAAAAAGGAATCATATAAAAGAATAAAAAGAAGGACAGAAAAAATTTTATATGTTTGTTGTACAAGAGCGAAGGAAAATCTTGTTTTGTATTATCCGGATCCTTCAAGCGGAGCTATTCAAGGAATGGAGCGTTTGATTGGAAAAGACAATTGTGTAAATTTAGGGTTAGTTTAATAGTGATATTATATTGAAATTATAGGCGCCGGTTTTTTGATTGGCGTCTATTTGGTATATTAAAATGTTGTAATGAGAAGTGTTTTTTTGATTATTGTATTGACTGAATTTGATTTTTATAACAGCCTGAACTGGATTGAATCATACAGAGGAATAACGATAGTGTTTCGAAATATATTGACAAATAGGAATGTTCAGTTAATTACTTTTATGTTATACTTTTAAAGTTAGGGCTACAGGATCCATCATTCGATGGTGCTAATAATTTACCCTAAAATACAAGTGTGATGGCACGTTGTGTCAAGGAGGACTTTAACAATGAAAAAAACTATTTGTGAGCTGTTTGCAGGCGTTGGTGGTTTTCGATTGGGATTCGATAAATTAGAGTCTGGATGGGAAACTACATGGTTTTCACAATGGGAGCCAGGAAAGAAAAAGCAGTGGGCACATGATTGTTATGTTTATCATTATGGTGATTGTGCAGATTTAAAAGGAGAGTTTCATACTGGCGAAGATATTAGCCAAATGAATAAAAACAATATTCCTAATCATAATCTTCTTGTGGGGGGGTTCCCTTGCCAAGATTATTCAGTTGCACACTCATTATCTTCATCGAAAGGAATTGAGGGAAAAAAGGGTGTTTTATGGTGGCAGATTAGAGATGTTTTAATTACTAAAAGACCACCGTTTGTTATGTTAGAAAATGTTGATAGACTTCTGAAATCACCAGCATCGCAAAGAGGGCGTGATTTTGGTATTATTTTAACATCATTTGCACAGTTAGGATATAGAGCAGAATGGAGAGTAGTAAATGCTGCTGAGTATGGAGCTGCTCAAAGACGTCGTAGAACATTTATTTTTGCATACAATAAAGATACCAAATATGCAGAAACAATGGATAACTATGAAGCAGATAATATTTTATCAATGAATGGTTTTATGGCAAAATCATTCCCGATTTCAAAGTGTGGTCCACTTGTAGAGACAACTGTACTATGTTCTGATGTATCAAATGTTGATAGAGTACACTTGCTTGAAGATGGTACAGAGGAATCAGATAATGATCTTTTGGAAATGACGAAGAAGTTTCAATTCTGTTTTCAGACTGCAGGCTATATGAAAGATGGAGACGTCTTTACAACAACTGTGGCACCTGTGGAAATGGAACCTGTATTATTGTCAGAAATAGTTCAGAAAGGTGTTGATGAGTCATATTATATTAGAGCAGATGATATGGCATCATGGACATATATGAAAGGTGCAAAAAAAATCCCTAGAGTTTCTGCATCTGGTCATGAATATATCTTTTCAGAAGGTCCAATTGCTTTTCCAGATCCGTTGAATAGGCCGGCAAGAACAATGCTCACTTCTGAGGGGACCAAGAATCGCTCTACACATGTTATTGCAGATCCTGAAACAGGAAGATTAAGACTTATCACTCCAGTAGAAGCAGAAAGAATTCAAGGATTTGATGATGAGTGGACTAAAATCACATTGATGGATGGAAAAGAAACTCAGATGCCTGATAGAATGAGACGCTTCTGCATGGGAAACGCATTAGTTGTTTCGATGGTTACTAGAATGGGAAAAATTTTGGACGAAATTATTGAAGAAGAGTAATTATTATTTAGTTGCTATAGAATAAAGGTATACAAAGGTTGGTGATAATGAATGTCGAATCATATTTACGATAAGAATGCTTTGATTCATAGATTGGAAGGTTATTTGGGGAAAACATTTGAAATGATTGATAACAAAGAAATGTTTAAGCATGTACAAGATTTTAATCTTCAAAAAGGAATTGCCGGATCCGTTGTTGAACAATGCATTTTTGAATATCCCCCAGATTCCAAACAGGAAGCCGACTTAATTATTGTTGATGGGATAGAAAATGTAAAAACAGAACTTAAGACAACAGGAATGCTTATTCGGGAAAAACCTAGAAAACATTATGTTGCAAAAGAGCCAATGTCAATTACTGCTGTTGGAGTATATGATATTGCGGAACAAGAATTTGAAACATCACACTTTTGGGAAAAACTAGAACACATGCTTATTATCTATTATTATTATGCAGCTACTCACGCTGTATCTGCGTATGGGTATAAAGATTTTCCGGTTGTCGGATATGAATTTCATGAGTTTTCAGATGATGAGATAGAAGTATTGAGAAAAGATTGGGAACATGTGCGTGCTCTTTGTGCAAAAGTAGTATCACATCATCCCGGACCACATGATAAAAACTGGAAAGAAGCTGTGAAACAAGAATATATAGAAGTACATGGTGAATTAAGAAGAGTATTAAGTTATATTGATTTGGCCCCTAAGTTTCCACCAAGATTCCGATTGAAAAAACCAACCGTTTCTTCTATAATTGCAAAACATTTTGGTTATGATCTTGAGCAACTCCCAGGTAGATACGTATCTATATTAGATATAGATGCAAAGTGCCGAGAATTAATAAATATGTATGCAGGGAAAAATATTGGGCAGTTGATAAATCATTTTAATTTGAATCTTCCAACAGACGGTCGGTTGAGTATGAAGGCAATTGCAGAGAAAATTGTTATTGCGATGTTTGGAGGAACTGTAAAAAAATTAAATCAGATAGAGTTGTTTGAACAATTTGGATTAATTGCGAAAACTATTACGTTTACTTCAAAAGGTGGTCGTACTGAAGACATGAAATTGTATCATATTGATTTCGGTGAAATGATTAAAGAAACTGTAATTGATGATGATGGAACTAAACGAGCTATGACTTTTGAAGATTCAGATATGTATGCATATTTTGCAGATCACGCATTCTTATGTATTATGTTCCAAGAAGCTTCAAGGGATTCAGAAACAGAATATAAACCGAATTCGCTATCATCGAATGTCTTTATTGGCTTTAAAAGAATTGTATTCAGTGATGAATTTATTGATACGAAAGTTCGTAAGCTATGGGAAGATACCAGAGATAAAATTATGCATCATAAACTTACGGATGTTGTTCAGAAACGTAATGATGGATCAACTGTCACTTTAAAAAGTGGGAAAGTCAGTACTGCACCTAACTTCTTAAAAGGAAGTGAAAATGATGTTTTTGTACGTGGATCAGGAAAAGATTCGTCTATACAAAGTAAGACGGAGTGCGTAAACGGAATTCGTATGTTACCGCAGTATGTTTGGATAAAAGGTTTATCTGTAGTCGAAGAATTAAAGAAAACTCCAGAGATATAGAGGTATGAGATGAAGCATCCAAAACATTATGATACTGATGAAGCTACTTCAAAAAGAATGTCGAATGTAAAGCTGAAAAAGGGTACTGCAGAAATGCTTCTTGCAAAAAAATTATGGCATAAAGGCTTTCGGTATCGATTAAATGATAAAACTTTACCGGGATCTCCGGATATAGCCATTCTCCGTTATAATATAGCAATATTCGTTGATGGTGAGTTTTGGCATGGTTATGATTGGGATAATAAAAAGTCAAAATTAAAACGTAACAGAGAGTATTGGATTGAAAAAATAGAAGAAAATATGGCTAGAGATACAAGGGTGGACAAGGAATTACTTGTTAAAGGTTGGGTTCCAATTCACTTTTGGACAAAGGAAGTTTTAAAAGAAACTGCGTCCTGTGTACAAGTAGTTCAAGAAATTGCATTTGAAATTAAAATGCAAGATATAGATGATTTAATGAAATATGACTAAACCAAAAGCGATTAACTGTAATCATTCAGCTGGTCGCTTTTGTTTTGGTAGATTTATAAAAATTTTCATGCCCTCTTCACAAGGTTGGTAAACGTTCTATTATTTACTTAGGGACAGACGTGACCATGTGCCTTATAACGTCTAGGAAAGAATCATATCATGAAATACTTCATAAGGAATTCTCGTTTTGAATTGTACTATTTATATTCTAGCACCACAAAAAGGATTTACGTACACGATGATTAAAAATTTTAAGTGCATGTATTTTTTATATTGACATAATGCTTTTGTGATATTATCATAAAGATAATAAGAAGGGGCGCTAATAGGAAAATTTAATATTCTTGTCTTAAGCAATTATGCTTTCGGTAATAAGGAAACTGGTATTCTAAAGTGAAAATTACCATTGCTTTGCTTGATTATAATTCATAAGAAAGCGAAGCATATCAAATTCAGAGTTGCTTTGTGGAACACGAGCGAGCATTACATTGGTGAGATTTTGGGTATAATTTCTAATTGCTTTTTGTACCAGATAGTATGGATTTCAAGAGTAGAATATTCATTTATCATAGATAATTATAGGAAATATATGAGTTGATGTTGGATACAAAGTTAGTGGGACGGACGTTTGGAAGAAAAGCAACAATATTAGTAGTAAATATTCTAGAGATTACAGAAAAGTAGTTTAAAAAGATAAGAAAATAATTTATAGGAAAGAGAAGGTGAATAAATATAGTTATGAAAATTGAAAATTTATATTATAAACAAGAAAATTCGATAATAGATGAAAAGAAGTGGAATAAAGAAAAATGGAGACATGAAAATCCAATGGATTATTTTAAAGCAGTATATCTTATGCAATCAATGGGAAAGCAAGTTCAGGAAGAGATGCGTCAATATACGGAACATACTATTTTTGAGCAAATTTATAAAGTTACAAGGATGTATATTCCAGATACATTATATAAATTTTATTCTTTAACAGATGATGAAGTTTTAAATAAGGAAAAGTTTGTGACTTTGCAGAAAAATCAGATTTATATGTCGGATATAAAAGATTTTAATGATCCATTTGACGGCAAGGCTTTCTATTACAATCCAGAAGAACTATTGGATATAGATAGATTATCCAGTAAAGAGGGTCGTTTGATAGATGATTTTACAAAATTTTATAAAAGCGCGGCATTTACAGAAAACGATATGAATTGTTTGCCTATGTGGGCACATTATGCTAATAATCATGAAGGATTTTGTGTTGCTTATGATATGCTAGACCCTGAAAATTGTGAACTATCAGCCAATACATTTCCGATGCAATATACGGATAAGCGGCTAGATATTACAAGTTATATGAAAAAATATGCAAATATGATAGCTAATAGAATAGATAAGCAAATTATGGAAGGAAGTAGATCAATTCTATTAAATGATTGGTCTATAGTATACATAGAATTATGGTTAAGTAATATAAAACACTTGACTTGGCAATATGAAAAAGAATTCAGATGTACAATGGGAGCAATAGTTAAAGGAATGCCTTATACTAAAGCAATTCCAAAGGCAATTTATATTGGAATGAAATGTAAAGATGAAAATAGAAAAAAATTAGTAAAAATTGGAAAACAAAAAGCAGTTCCAGTATATCAAATGAATTTTTGTGAGAAAGCGGAGAATTATAATTTAGAATCTGTACTTATAAATTAATAAAATATAATTGATAGAAATCTAGTGATAAAGGCAGAAACTTTAATCAGAATAAGCAAAGAAGAGGCGGCGATAATTATGCGAAAAAAATCAGAAATACAAAAAGAAAACGAAGAATTTGTAAAAACATACGATGATTCCCAATATCCCAAACCATCGGTAACGGTAGATATAGTAATTTTTGGAATGTTTGATCTTAAAGAGGATAATTACAGGAAAATATCAGAAAAAAAGTTAAAGGTTCTTTTGATTCAAAGAGGTGAAGCCCCATATGAAGGTTGTTATGCACTTCCAGGAGGATTTGTTCATCCGGAGGAAACTATATATAAGGCTGCAGAGCGAGAATTAAAAGAAGAAACTAATTTAAATTGCAACTTCTTAGAACAGTTTGGGGTTTATAGTAATCCCGGTCGTGATCCAAGAAGATGGGTGATAAGTAATGGATTGATGGCGCTTATGAATGGTGGACAAGAAGTAATACAGGCTGGCGATGATGCGTCGGACGCAAAGTGGTTTGATGTTTCATTTGAGAAAAAAGGAGAAAAATGGAATTTGTGTCTGACAAATGGAGAGGATAAAATTAATGCAAGATTAGAAGAGATGACTTCTCAGTGGGGCGTAAAACGAAAATTTAAGACAATAGAAAGTGATGATATAGCATTCGACCATGAACTTATTCTCGCAGATGCAATTGTACAGCTTCGAAAATGGATTACAGAGACACCTATTGCATTTCGACTTTTACCGGAGAAGTTTACATTGCGGGAATTACAACAGATTCATGAGACAGTATTGGATACGAAGTTGTTGGTACCTGCATTTCGTAGAAAGGTGGCTTGGTTGGTGGAAGATACTGGAGAGATGTCTGAAAATGTTGGACATAGACCAGCAGCATTATATCGGGAGAAAACAAGATAGAAATAATTTATATATAACATATATGAGGAGGGGATAAATATGGCAGGAATTTTTATAGCGGGTAATGGATTTGATATTGCACATGGAATACCAACGAAGTACAGTGAGTTTAGAAAATATATTATTAGTCGATATCCAGATGCATTAAAATTTCGTGATGCAAAAATTAGTATGGAGGAATTTGAATATGTTCCAACAGAAGAATTTGCAGCAGAAATTCTTTTGAGTACAATGGACAAGGTAAGTGGAGTAGATTGGATGAATTTTGAGGCAGAATTAGCACATATTGATTTTTCGAAAAAATTTCCAATTCCAAATCATAAGGAAAATGAAACAGAAGAAGAGGACAATTATTTAATGCGGAATTATTTATTGTATATGGATTCACTTACAGATGAATTTATAATTAGTGCGGAATATTGGTGGGAGATTTTTTTGGAAGATTGGATAAAAGAAGTTCAAATTTCTATAAAAATAAATAATTATGACAGAAAAAAGGATTTGGCAGAATTATTTAAAAAAGAAGAATTGATGTTTTTTTCATTTAATTATACCAAAACGTTAGAAAAGTTATACGGCATAAAAGAAGTTACGCATATCCATAACTATGTGGGTGAAAAATTAGTGTTAGGACATGGAGAAGAGGAGATAGGGTATGAAGGAGAAGAGGAAGGAGTAATGTCTAGTTTTGGCTCATCGTTCCTGGATGATATGATAATGTATTTTAAAAAAGATACAGATTTTCAAATGATAAAACACAAAAAATTTTTTAAAAAACTGAATCGAGAAATTGATACGGTATATTCTTATGGATTTAGTTATGGAAAGGTAGATGCTGTTTATATAAAAAGAATCATAAATAATATTTCATCAAATGCAACCTGGTATTTTACGAAATATGAAGCGGAAAATTCAGAAGAACTTCGGATTAAAAAGGTCAAATTACGAAATTATGGATTTAAAGGCTCTTTTGGAATTTACTAAATTCGGTAAAATGACCTTAAGAGTATTGCAAAAAGTAAGTTGTACGGGGAGAGAAAAGTATGAATTCAAAATATATGGAGACATTAATAAGTCATATTTCAACACACTCTGAACGGTCGGCAGAAGATCGTTCGGCAGTTACTTATTTAGAAAGTGTTTTGAGTCCGGGCGGAAAGATTAATACTTCTTTTGGAAAAGATGATAAGTGGCCTAATCATGATGGAATGTTTGAATATGTTTCGAATCCGGATAGATCCAGACGTCCAGAACAAAATTTTATTGTACAGATTAAAGGAACACACTTATATAATGATAACAATGGAATTATTTCTTACAGTTTAAAAAGTTTAGCTTTTCCAGCATATATAGCATATGAAGTAACAGCAGATCCGGGAATTATTTTTATTGTTCTTGATCCTGATGAAAGAGGGAGAAAACGTATTTTCTGGAAGTATATGTCGCCTTCTTTTATAAAACATATTAATTTTGAACAATCGAGTACTACAATTAAACTATATCCTGAGGATGAAATTAAAGATACGGACGAAAGTATAGAATTATTTTGCAAAAAATTGGATCAAGTTGTAGATACTCATTTATTTTTAAAGAAGTTGAATAGCGAGTGTTTGACAAAAGAGGAAGCATTAAAAATTGTGGATTATAGATGTCAGGAGATATCTACAGAAATTGATAGTGTTTATGAGCATCCTGAATTACGTGATAATATATCAAGAAAAATTGTTAGAGGATTATATGATCTTTGTTATGCAGTGTTGGTTTTAAATGCTGCAGTACTTGGATATAGCGACATAAATGAGAAATTAGCATGGGAAGTTTCACAGTTTAAACCTGAAACTAAATATTTATATAATTTTTTAAAAGGGTTAAAATACATAGGTATTAGAATTCCAGAAGAAGGTCAATCAGAAAGATTGATGCTGAAATATAATAGTTACCTGTGGGAAATAAAAAAATTTTTAAAAATAAATTATAATACGGATGTTTTAGATAATTTATCAAAATTTCCGTTGGATATGGATACACTGGATATAGATTATTATACGATGGTTGCAGATAGGATTGATAAAATAGATTTAACATCTAAAATTGTAAGAGTATCAAGGTACAATATTCAAAAAATAATTCCGTTTTTTGTTAATGGAGAGAGATATTTTGAGATTACACTTCAACTTGCGGGATTATATGCAACAAAATATAATAGGATAACCGTTTACAGCAAGCGATATATATCAACTAGGTATTCGATTCAAATTGCTTATACAGAAACTGAGTTAGAACTTTGGAATATTAAAAATAAAATAAAGATTTTAAATAATTGGAAAGTAGCAATTGATCCAATATGCTTAAATAAATTGTCTAAAATGTTGATGGTTAGTACAAAGATAAATCGTAACTATGGCGAATATAATGCATTGATGAAATTTTTGACCGAGACGGAAATGGATTTATTACAAATTACAAGTTTAAGTGATGAAAGATTTCAGCAAGTATATAATCATATATATAGTACAGCAAGAACACATGATTTTGGAGATGTTATTCTAAAAATAAGAGATGAATATGTAAAATCATCGAATAAAATTGGTAAGTACACAATTCGATATGTTTTGTTAAATCTGAAAGAAGAAATATTAGAGACTCTGTTGCCAAATAAATATAATAGTAAATGTTTGTCGGATGAACTTTATGTAACAAGCAAATGTTTTCCATTTGAACAGAAACCTTTTATTTCAAATTTAGCAGGAAAAAGAACGAGTAAAGGCGATATAAGTGATATTGTTGAAATTGTGAATGACAGACGTGCAGTTGAAAGAGTATTGCCTTATTTGAAAATAGAAAGATTAATAAGTGAAACAGGAGAATTGTTTTTTCCTAAAGAAACAATTGCAAGTGATAAAGCAATACAGCAATATAATAATGGATTGGATATGTGGGAAAAGAAAAATGGATTTAAGATAAATGAAGAGAGCGGTGTAGTATCCATTGATTCTTATGAAAGTATAACACTTTTTATATTGCGAAGACTATTGGAGTTATCACATATTCCGGATAGAGAACAACAAAAAAATAACAAGAAATATCTTAAAGAGTGTGGAATAGAATTTGAAGATGAATTAAAGAAAATTGCAATGAAATACCTTTTTGTATCATCTCAGGTAATGTTGATATATGGAGCGGCAGGGACTGGAAAAACGACTCTGATAAAATATATTTCTCAAATGATGAATCAATCCAAGAAATTATTTTTGGCAAAAACACATACTGCATTGCAGAATTTGAAGAGAAGAGTATGTGATGAGAGCGACAGTGTGCAGTTTGCTAGCATAGATAGTGTAATAAAAAGTAAAGAAGCTTTAGATTATGATATTATTTTTGTGGATGAATGCAGTACAATTGCTAATCGTACAATGAAAGAACTTCTTGAAAAAATGAACAAAAGAACTAAACTAGTATTGTCCGGAGATATATATCAAATTGAAGCAATAGAGTTTGGAAACTGGTTTTATTATGCTAAAGACATTATTGATGCTAAGGGGGCTAGTGTTGAACTTTTACAAAATTGGAGAACTGACAAGAGAGAATTAAGTAGTTTATGGGATGAGGTTCGTGGAAAGAAAAGTATTATTACTGAAAAGTTATCGATGGATGGACCGTTTTCCAGGGACTTGGAAGAAGACATATTTGACTTGGCAGATGATGAGGTCGTATTATGTTTGAATTATGATGGGAAATTTGGCTTGAATAATATGAATCAATATTTCCAAAATGCGAACACGAAAAGTAAAGCATTTTCATGGGCAGAATGGACGTTTAAAATTGGAGATAAAATTATTTTTCTGGATACTAGACGTTCTTCATTGCTATATAATAATTTAAAAGGAACGATAGAAAATATAGAAATGACGGAATCATCAATCATATTTACAATAGATATTAGGACTTATTTAACAGAAGAACAATGTGAGGATGAGTCATTCCAGTATGTAAAAAATAATGATGATGGAACAAGAATAAAGTTGGAGGTTATTGCCTGGGACGATGAATTACCAGAAGAAGATAGAATAAAAACAGTAATACCATTTCAGATTGCTTATGCAATTTCAATTCATAAAGCACAAGGATTGGAATATAAATCTGTAAAGGTTGTAATTCCTTCAAGCAATGCAGAAAAAATTACGCATTCTATATTCTACACAGCTATAACGCGGGCAAAAGAAAATTTGAAGATTTATTGGAGTGCAGAAACGATGGATGCAATTGTAAAGAGTTTTTCGGAACAAGAGCATAGAACGCTTCAATTAATTAAGAAGAGATTGAATGTTGAGGATAGATATTAACTGTTATAGCGAGAAGCGATTTGGAAGAAGAGCAACGGTAATTGAATGTCTGGTAGGAGAATAATTTTTATTCTGATGTATTAGATGGTGAAATGGAATAAGAATAATATAATATGATTATGTAAGTAAGGAATCAGAGTTGTGGAGGTATCAAATATAATGAAAAATTATCATTATGAACCATTTAAGAATTGTATAGAATTAATAATTCAGAAACTTCAACTCCGAGTAAGGCGTACTTTAAGGTTTGGAAAAAGATTAGTTGTTTATTTGAAAAAATATATCCCCATTATTTTATGTGTTACTCTTTTCGAAGTTATTATTATTCCTATTGGAATTCAGTTAGAAAAATACGAGTCATGGATAGATGGATTTTGGGATTTAAGAAATTTTATGCTTACATCGTTGATGATTGCGACTGTGATAGGAATTATTGATTCAGAAAGTAAACGGCATAAAGTGTTATTAAAACAATATGAAACTTACGAAAGATTTAAATATAATTCGGAACAATTTGTCTGTTCGTTATGTGAAGTGGCTAATTTTCAAAGTGATATGAATATTTTTTTGTCAGAAAAAAATTTTGATATGTTTTATCAAAAACTTATTGAATATATGGAGCAGGATTTACCTAAAATTCAACAGAAAGTTATTAGCGATATATTTTTAAATTATTCTACAAAAGAACTTTCAAGAGAACTAGCTATAAAAATGTATTTTGAACAATATTCACGTGCATTAAACAATGTGAATTATGCTCTTTTAACGAATGAATTTATTGGTCCTATAGAGCATGCAATAGAGCAAATAGATAGTATTCATAATGAATTACAAATGGAACGTTTGCTAATAGAAGAGCAAAAAAGCTGTTATACAGATATACAATTATTAAAATTTGTGGATGGTATTTCACGAGTTATTTATCCGGCTATTGCAGATTTACGTCATCCATGGCGATGGGATATTGGAAAAAATAACAAGATATTATGTAGAAAATAAAAGACAATTTGAAGAAAAAGCAATCGAATTCATTTCCAAAAAGCTGGCGAGTGGCAAGCGGATTCATGAGCTGGAATTGTTGAAACGTACGTTGCAGTATCACCATGGAATCATTGGACGTCTGCAGAAGCATTTATCCGAGAAGTATCATTGTGAGATGGACGAGCATTGCACGGAAAATGTGATTAATATGATGACCAATGAATTTCCGACGAGCGCGGCAAAGAAGACTTACGCACAGTGTGTATTTCTGAAGAAGGAACAGGATGATTACGGCATTTCCGATGTGTATGGGAAAATGTTAGAGAATCCGGAATTCTGTGCGATTCTGAAGGAACTGGTGGACTTCGGAATCTCGAGATATAAGGTCAATTACAGTTACCATTATCAGGATACGAATCTGGTATTATATCAGAAATATACATATGAGGATGCCTGCCGTCTGCTGAACTGGGAGAGAAATGAAGTGCCGCTGAATATCGGCGGTTACAAATATGATAAAAAGACTAGGACATTTCCGATATTCATTAACTACGATAAGCAGGACAATATCAGCGATACCACGAAATACGAAGATCATTTCGTAGCAGAGAACCGGCTGATCGCGATTTCCAAAAGCGGAAGAAGCATGGACTCAGAAGATGTGCAGAATTTCCTGAACGCAACAGAACGTGGCATAGATGTGCAGCTGTTTGTGAGAAAGAATAAGGATGATAAGATTTCTAAGGAATTCTATTATCTGGGCCGTGTGATCGCGACCGGGAATGCGAAGCAGTTTATGATGCCGAATACGGATAAGACGGCGGTGGAGATCGAATGGGAGCTGGAGACTCCGGTGAGAGAAGATATTTATCAGTATATTGTGAATGAATAGGGACTGTTACAGGAAGATTTTTGACGGGAGATAAATGGTAAGATGAAGACGATAAGAGTTGTGGCAGCAGTGATAAAGGCAGTAAAGGAAGACGGAAGAACGATGATATTCGCAACGCAGCGCGGATACGGCGAGTTCAAAGGCGGATGGGAATTCCCGGGCGGCAAGATCGAAGCCGGGGAGACACCGCAGGAAGCGTTGAAGCGTGAGATCATGGAAGAATTGGATACGGAAGTTGCGGTTGGCGAGTGGATCGAGACGGTGGAGTATGATTATCCGGGATTTCATCTTTCGATGGATTGCTTCTGGTGTGAGATCGTGAAAGGGGATCTGGTGCTGAAGGAGCATGAGGCTGCCAGGTGGCTGACCAGGGAGGAGCTTACGGATGTGGAGTGGCTGCCGGCGGATGTGGCTGTTGCGGAGAAGATTGAAGAAGACCATATATACTTTACTTAGATCAGTCGAAATAACATACAATACGGAGGGAAACGACTATGAGTAAAAAAGAAGGATACGGCAGAAAAGGAATCTTTGGAAATATCAATCATTATGATGAGAAGGGGAAGAAGAGATGGACTAGAAAATATAGAGAGGAATAAGTGGACATTGAAAATGAAAAAGAACTCAAATTTGAAGTATAAATTTGAGTTCTTTTTTAGTTCATAAGAATAATATTTGAGTTTCTCGCATAAACTTAAATATAGTGCTAGAATCTAAAATATAAATGGAGGAACTAAAATGACAACAGAAGAATTATATGACAAACTAAAATTAATTCAAAAAATGAAATGCGAAACGCAGAATTTGGAATTGAAATCAGCGGAGCAAGGATGTCCGAAACGATTATATGATTCTTTGTCAAGCTTTTCTAATCAGGATGATGGTGGCATTATTGTTTTTGGAATTGATGAGAAACAAGATTATAAAGAAGTTGGTGTTTATGATGCTCAGGACATTCAAAAGAAAATTAACGAGCAATGCTTGCAGATGAATCCGGTTGTACAGTCGCTTATTACAGTTGTGGAGAAGGAAAATAAAAAATTTGTTTCTGCTGAAATTCCCGGAATAGATTTGGCAGACAGACCTTGCTATTATCAAGGACGTGGAAGGTTGAAGGGGTCCTATACCCGTATTGGGGATAGTGATGAACCGATGACAGAATACGAAATATATAGTTATGAAGCATATAGAAGAAAATATCAAGACGATATCCGTGAGGTTCCGAGAGTAACATTAATGTCATTGGATCAGGAAGAACTGAATCGTTATGTTGAACTGTTAAAGAGAGGAAAACGAAGATTAGCAACACTTGATAATGAAAGTATTTATGAACTTATGAGCATAAAGCGAGGAGAGAAAGTAACGCTTAGTGCGACTTTGCTTTTTAGTCCATATCCACAGGCATATTTTCCACAATTGTGTATTACGGCAATTGTAATTCCTGGGAGAACAATAGGAAGTCTTGGCGACATGGGGGAAAGATTCTCAGATAATCAGAGAATAGAAGGAACAATTCCGGAAATGTTGGATGAGGCATTATTATTTGTGAAACGCAATATGCGGACAAAGACAATTATAAGTCCGACAACCGGACGAAGAACTGACAGAACAGACTATCCAATAACAGCGGTTAGAGAAGCTATTATAAATGCATTAGTACATCGTGATTATAGTATTCATACAGAAGGAATGCCGATTCAACTTATAATGTTTGAAGACAGGATTGAAATACATAATCCAGGTAGATTATATGGAAGAATCACTATTGACCAATTAGGAAAAATTCAACCGGATACAAGAAATCCGGTACTTGCATCGGCACTTGAAACATTGGGAATAACAGAAAACAGGTATTCAGGAATTCCAACAATCCGGATGGAAATGGAGAAATATAACTTAAGACAGCCAGAATTCTTGGATGAAAGAGGAAGTTTTATTGTAAAACTATATAAAGAATCAAAGAATGATTATGAAGATATGTCAAATGATGAAGAAACAAATAATTTAATAGTATTTTGTAAAACGCCGCGTACAAGAAAGGAAATTTGTGATTATCTGGGGTTAAATTCTGTTACTTATGCTATACAGACGTATGTAAATCCATTAGTAGAAGCTGGCGTAATTAAGTTGAGTATTCCAGATAAGCCAAAGAGTCCAAAACAGTTATATTATAGCGTAGAAAGAGAAGAATGAGAGAGAAACAAGGATGAACATACAAATATTCGGAATCAAGAAAAGCTTCGACAGCAAAAAAGCAGAACGCTTTTTCAAAGAGCGCGGAATTAAATACCAGTTCGTAGATATGAAAGAAAAAGGTCTGAGTAAAGGTGAATTCAATTCGGTATGCCAGGCTGTCGGAGGATATGAAAAACTGATCGATCAGGAGTGCAAGGATAAAGATCTGCTTGCGTTGATTACTTATCTTGCAGAGGAAGATAAAGCAGAAAAGATTTTGGAAAATCAAAAGATGATCAAGACACCGATTGTTCGTAATGGAAAGCAGGCAACGGTAGGATATCGGCCGGATGTGTGGAAGAATTGGAAATAGATGCATATGGAGAGTGCGAGAAGATGACATATTACAACCGAGAAGACCAATTCCTGCGACAACGCTTGCAGAAAGAAATCCCGATTTTACGGGCATTAATACAAAATCTATATGAAGAACTGGACAGAAAACTCCATTTGAATGGTGCAAAAGTGCCGATAACATTTGGATATGACACGGACACACTGGGATCTTACACTAGACGAAGTGCACATGAAAAAGAGCATTTTCATTTTTCGCTGTTGTTTATTGCATATGGTGTGAAGAATCCGCTGTCCAAAGAGGATCGCATAGATTTATTCAAACACGAATACGCCCATTACATGCAGTACAATATGCAGATTCCCGAAAAGTATAAATGGCAGGCGGGAACACACGGAAGTGCGTGGAAATACTGCTGTTCTCTAATCGGAGCGGCGCCGACGCCGTATTATAAGGCGGGCGAAGCGCTTATGAATCATGACTACGATAAAGTATTAAAGAACAGGATTCATGATAAGTCCGTGCCGGTCCGGGATACTTATCAGCAATTGAAGACTGCACAGAAGAAAAAAGATGAAGTGGTTCAGTATAAGCTTGGCGATGCAGTGACACATCCGAAATTCGGACATGGAATTGTGGAGAAGATTAATCAGAGATCTGGCGGTGTGCATTTACATATTCGGTTTGATGGGGAAGTGAAGTGTATTGATCAGAAATGGCTGTCGCGGAAGAAGTATACGTAAAGAGATATGTGCAAAGAGATATGCGTAAAGAGATATGTGTAAAGAGTATATGTGAAAAGATTCAGTAAAAACAAATAAGCAAGGTAGTGAAGTATCTGAAGAGGATATACGTACACGAAGAACGTTAGAAGATGAGATGACATTTTTCGTGTGCGTAAATTTATATATTGACATACTATCAAAGTGATACTAACATAAAGATAATAATGTAGAACGAAAAAAGAAAGAGGTAGTAATCATGCGGAAAAAATCAGAAATGCAAAAGGCTAACGAAGAATTTGTAAAGACTTACGATGATTCAAAATATCCAAAACCATCCGTAACTGCAGATATCGTCATTTTCGGAATGTTTGATAAAGAAGAAGATAATTACAGAAAAATAGCCGAGAAAGAGTTAAAGGTACTTTTAATCCAGAGAGGTGCGGCACCATATGAAGGTTGTTATGCCCTTCCGGGCGGATTCGTTGGTCCGAAGGAAACCATCGGCGAAGCCGCAGAACGTGAATTAAAAGAAGAGACAAACTGCAACTGTAATTTCCTGGAGCAGTTCGGTACCTACAGCAATCCAGACCGTGATCCGAGAAGATGGGTGATCAGCAATGGATACATGGCACTTGTCAATGCTGGACAGGAAATAATCCAGGCAGGAGATGATGCTTCAGATGCAAAGTGGTTTGATGTGTCATTTCAGGAAGAAGCCGGTATATGGAATCTGTGTCTGACACATGGGGATGAGAAGCTTCATGCAAGATTAGAAGAGACAACTTCGAAATGGGATGTAAAGAAGAAATTTAAGACTATAGAAAGCGATGACCTTGCATTTGACCACGAGCTGATTCTTGCAGATGCAATCGTACAGCTTCGCAAGTGGATTACGGAGACGCATATAGCGTTCCGGCTTTTAACAGAGAAGTTTACACTGAGAGAATTGCAGCAGATTCATGAGACGGTGCTGGATACGAAGCTTCTGGTTCCGGCGTTTCGAAGAAAAGTGGCTGATCTGGTAGAAGATACCGGGGAGATGACGGGGGATGCCGGGCATAGACCGGCGAAGTTGTATCGGGAGAAAAGATAAACTTTAGTAAGAAGAAAGGGCTGTGCATACTAATGATGAAATTTTTATTCTTGATACTTTTCATAATTTGGGAAAAAAGAACATTTAGAGCAATTGTGGCATTGCCGGCAGGCATTGTTACAGCCGGGTATATGGAAGAGATTAATAAAGATGAATCTTTGTAATTTAGGAGAATTGTAGATGGAAAATAAAGAGAAAAAGCAAATGCTTACAACGGAGCTAACAAAAGAAAAGAGCGACGGGAGTGCCGGGATGATTCAGGATATGTCAATAAACGGAATCAAACTACATCTCGCTCAGAACGGAACCGGCGGCCCGGTCATCTTCTGGGGCATGTATCCACATCAGCCGAACGAAGTAGAACATCTGTGGGAATCTCTACTGGAACTTGTACCGGAACAAAATTTCCTGCTCGTTGCATTTCAGGTGGAGAATTGGAACCGGGACTTTTCACCGTGGGAAGCATCGGCTGTATTCGGAAAGGAAGGCTTCGCCGGACAAGGTCTGAAGACGCTGAGATGGCTGACAGAGGAATGTGTGCCACATATTGATCGGACTTTTGGCGTGAAAGACAGGGAACATTGGCTGATGGGCTATTCGCTTGCCGGATTATTCGCGCTATGGGCAGCTTATGAAAGTGACGTGTTTTCCGGAATTGTATGCTGTTCGGGTTCGTTGTGGTTCCCGGACTGGGACCATTATGTGAGGAATCATGTGATTCAGAGTAAATGTAGCGTGTATCTGAGTCTTGGCGGGAAAGAAGAGAAGACGAAGAACAAAGTAATGGCAGCGGTCGGTGACAGGACCAGGGCGCAGGAAGGGCTGTTACAGGAGGACTCGATGGTGGAATCCGTGGTTTTAGAGTGGAATGCGGGAGGGCATTTTGCAGATGCGGGGAAAAGGCTGGCTAAGGGCGTGAAATGGATGTTTGGAGTGAAAAGTGGCTTATAATATAAGTTGAGGGTGTTAAGGTTTCATGGTATCATAATCAGTATAGAAGAACAGTGTGACAGATTATGTTATTACAACCGGAGGTGAAAATCAATGAACAAAGCAGACAAAGCAGAATCCCTCTTCCGCACAGGCTACAACTGCAGCCAGTCGGTCTATGCAGCATTTGCGGAAGAACTGGGAATAACAGTGGAAGAGGCAGCAAAAAAAGCAAGCCCGTTCGGAGCGGGATTTGGCAAGCTGCGTGAGGTATGCGGAGCCGTGACAGGAATGGTCATGGTAATCGGTGATCTGTACGGATATGACGATCCGAAAGATGCAGCGGGGAAAAAGCAGCTTTATGTACTTGTGCAGAAGCTTTGTGGATCCTTTGAAGCTTCGGAAGGAAGCCTGATCTGCCGGGAACTTCTCGGGCTGGAGAAGGGCGAAGATCTGGAAGAGCCTGCGGTCAGAACGGAAGCGTATTATCAGAGCAGACCTTGTGTGAAAGCATGCAGAAGGGCAGCGGAGATTCTGGAAGAGTATGTGAAAGAGCAGAAAAGAAAATGAGCGAATACATTACGACCTACACAGGAAAACATTTTAAACCAACAGAACCGGATCCGGAGTTATTTGACATAGCAGATATTGCACATGCGCTGTCCCTGATATGCAGAGGAAATGGTCATGTGAAGACGTTCTGGTCGGTCGGGGAACATTGCATTTGCTGTGCAAAAGAGGCAAAGGCGAGAGGTCTGTCGGATAGGATGGTGCTTGCATGCCTGCTTCACGATGCAAGCGAGTGTTATATGTCGGATGTTCCGTCGCCTTTTAAGAAGGAACTGCCGGAATATAATGAACGCGAAGAACGTATGCTTTCTATGATTTATGAAAAATTTCTCGGTTCGGACCTGACACCGGAAGAGAAGATGCAGTTGAATGCGATTGATAAGGCAATGCTATGGTATGATCTGACGTTTCTTCTGGGAGAGAAACAGGAGAGCGAAGCGCCCGAATTGCATATTGATCTGAGGTATGAGGTCAGAGCATTTGGTGAGGTGGAAGAGGAATACCGGAGGATTTTTGAAGAACAGCTTATAACCGTACAGAATAAAAGAATCTAAAATCGTACGGATAAGATAGAAAAGGAGGAATACATTATGTTACACGAAGTATCTTTTGCGTCCTACAACGGACGTGACCAGGTCCAGGGATGGATCTATGTTCCGGCTTGCAAACCGAAGGGAATTGTCCAGGTGATCCACGGATTTGGGGAACATTCCAGACGTTATCTGCATATGATATCTGCCTTCATGGATGCGGGTTATATCGTGGCAGCAGACGATCATGTAGGACATGGGAAGACAGCAATGGTCAATAATGTGTGGGGCGACTGGGGAGACAAAGGACCGCATACAATGATGGAAGACGAGCATACATTGAAAGGAATCGTGTGTGAAAAATATCCGGATCTGCCATATTTCTTATTCGGACACAGCATGGGATCTTTTATCACAAGAGATTTCATCGCAAAATACGGGGACGAACTGGCCGGGGCAACCATCTGCGGAACAACGGGAATCTTCCGCGGGGCAGAAGAGACGGGAAAGAAATTAAAAGAAGCGATCGATGCGGGACATGGAGAAGAATCCGATCCGTCATATACCGGAGAACTGATGGGATGGATGTGTGAGCGCTGTGGAGAGGTCAGCATCGGAAATGAGTGGATCTGTGCCGATCCGTATGTACAGCGGGATCATGCCGATGATCCGTTTGATGCATTTACCAGACCGACCAGCAACCGTTCGGTATATGATTTCATCCAGATGATGTTACAGATCGAGGGAACAAAGTGGGCCGAAAAAGTGCCGACAGACCTGCCAATCTATAATATTGCGGGAGATCAGGACCCGGTAGGTGAGTATGGTGTCGGTGTATATCAGGTAAGTAACTGGCTGGTACAGACCGGACATAACGTAACGACGAAGCTGTACTCGGGATACCGCCACGAGATACATAATTATGCTGAGATTAAGAACGAAGTCGAAGCGGGTATTATTGCATTCATGGACAAGGCATTATAAAAATGTATTAGGTGTCGGGAAGGATTATAATTCAAAAAACATAGAGATAAAGACATAAAAAGTACAATAGCATTTGTGATAACGATTGTCGTGATCAGTGTAGATAAGAAAGACGTAAGGGAAATTTGATTTTCAGGGACTCCGGTTTTATGAAACCCGGAGTCCTTTTTGAAAAAAATTGTTTTTTGATCTCTGATTGGAATGCATTGATATCTTTTGCTTTACAAATGATATATAAAGTATTATGATAAAAAAAACGAAATCTTCAGGGCAGGGTGCGATTCCCTACCGGCGGTAAAGCCCGCGGGCCGAGAGGCATGATCCGGTGTGATTCCGGAGCCGACAGTATAGTCTGGATGAAAGAAGACGATGGTACAGTTATTTTAATAGATGAATGTAGTGTCTGAGCTCTGAGATGGTGATCCATTTCAGAGCTTTTTTGGTTAACAGATCATTTGTCAGTTATATGTAACAGATCATTTCCCCTGTAGGTATTCTACAGGGGTTTTTGTATAACTAAGAAAGAAGGAAGAGAAATGACGGATCGGGAATATATGCTCCGGGCAATTCAGCTTGCAAAAAAGGGAGAAGGATGGACGAATCCAAATCCCATGGTAGGTGCGGTGATCGTAAAAGACGGCCGGATCATCGGGGAAGGTTATCACAAAAAATGCGGAGAACTTCATGCAGAGCGCAATGCAATCGCATCGCTTACAGAATCGGCAGAGGGTGCGACAATCTATGTTACGCTGGAACCATGCTGTCATTATGGCAAGACACCGCCGTGTACGGAAGCGATCATAGAACAGAAGATTAAAAAAGTGGTGATTGGTTCCAGGGATCCGAATCCAAAGGTGGCAGGAAAAGGTGCACAGATATTGCGTGAATCGGGAATTACAGTAGTTCAGGATTTTATGCGGGAAGAATGTGACTGTCTGAACCCGGTGTTCTTCCATTATATTACGACGAAGACACCGTATGTAGTGATGAAATATGCCATGACACTGGATGGGAAAATTGCGACAAAGACGGGTGCATCGAAGTGGATCACAGGAGAACCGGCCCGACAGGAAGTGCAGCATATGCGGCACCGGTATATGGGTATTATGGCCGGTATCGGGACTGTACTTGCGGATGATCCGATGTTGAATGTCCGGGTAGAAGGATGGAAAAGTCCGGTCAGAATAGTATGCGACAGCAGTCTTAGGATACCGCTTGACAGCCAGATCGTAAGAAGTGCAAAAGAGTACCGGACAATCGTGGCTTATGCAGGACGGGAAGAGAATGAAGAAATAACAGAAAAAATAGAACGGTTACATGCGAAAGGCGTGGATACTGTCTGCTGTCCGGATGAAAAAGGTCAGATAGACCTTAAAAAGCTGATGACATATCTTGGAAATGAGGGCATTGACAGCATTCTGCTGGAAGGCGGGGGCACGCTGAACGACAGTGCACTGCGGGCAGGAATTGTAAAAGAGGTACACTGTTTTATCGCACCAAAATTATTTGGCGGAAAGAACAGTAAGACACCGGTGCAAGGAATCGGCATCGGACTTCCCTCAGAAGCATTGAAACTGAAATGTACGGATATCTGCCGGATCGGTGAAGACATCAGGATAATCTGTCAGGTATGTGAAAAAGAACAGGAGGGGCCATGTTTACAGGAATCGTAGAAGAGAAAGGATCGGTCCGCTATATGCAGCTGACCGGAGAGTCGGGAGTTCTGGCAGTCAAGGCGAAGAAGGTATTGGAAAGAACGAAGATCGGTGACAGTATCGCAGTCAATGGAGTGTGTCTGACAGTTACATCACTTCAGGCGGATGGATTTACTGCAGATGTGATGGCAGAGACCATTAGGAGAAGCAGTCTGGGAAGCTGTAAAGTCGGAAGTCAGGTGAATCTGGAACGGGCAATGGCTGCAGACGGAAGATTTGGAGGACATATCGTAAGCGGTCATATTGACGGAACCGGTGTGATCCGGTCTCTGATCAGGGAGGAGAATGCCATCTGGGTATCCATCGGGACATCGCCGCAGATATTACATCTGATCGTGGAAAAAGGATCCATCTGTATAGACGGCATCAGTCTGACAGTGGCAAAAGTAGATGAAGAGGGATTTCAGGTATCGGTTATCCCGCATACAGGAGAAGAAACAACGCTTTTGGAAAAGGTGCCGGGCGATCCGGTGAATCTGGAGAATGATGTGATCGGAAAATATGTAGAAAGGCTGTTAGGCCTTGGAAAGAGTGAAGAAGAGAAAAAAGAATCCGGAATTACGATGGAATTTTTGCAGGAATTCGGATTTTAGAACAGGAGGATAAATAAAAATGTCACAAAACAATCAGTACAATACAATCGAGGAGGCACTGAGAGACCTGAGGGAAGGAAAGATTATTCTGGTTACAGATGATCCGGACAGAGAGAACGAAGGGGATTTGGTATGTGCGGCAGAGTTTGCAACACAGGAGAATATTAATTTTATGGCGACTTATGCGAAAGGGCTTATCTGTACACCGATGAGTGCGGAAATTGCAGCAAGGCTTAACTTTCCACCGATGGTTGCGGAGAATACCGATAATCACAGCACAGCATTTACCGTTGCAGTGGACCATGTTGATACGACGACAGGTATTTCGGCAGCAGAACGTTCCTATACAATCATGAAATGTGTGGATGAAGATGCGAAGCCGGAAGATTTCAGAAGACCGGGACATGTATTTCCACTCATTGCCAGAAAAGGCGGAGTCCTGGTGCGGAACGGACACACAGAGGCAACGACTGATCTGGTGAGACTGGCTGGATTGAAAGAATGCGGCGTGTGTTGTGAGATTATGAAAGAAGATGGCACAATGATGCGTACACCACAGTTGTGGGAACTTGCAAAAGAGCATAATCTTACATTTATTACGATCCGTGATCTTCAGGATTACATGAGAATCCATGAAAAACATGTAAAAGAAGAGGCGGTTGCAGACCTTCCGACGCAGTATGGAGATTTCAGACTTCACGGATATATCAATGATATTACAGGAGAACATCATCTTGCACTGGTAAAAGGTGATATCGGAGACGGTGAAGATGTACTTTGCAGGGTACATTCGGAGTGCCTGACAGGTGACGCATTTGGCTCGCTTAGATGTGACTGTGGTCTGCAGCTTCAGACAGCGATGCGTCAGGTAGAAGCAGAAGGCAGAGGGATCATTCTTTACATGAGGCAGGAAGGAAGAGGAATCGGGCTGCTCAATAAGATCAAGGCATATGCACTGCAGGAGCAGGGATATGATACGGTAGAGGCCAATGTAAAGTTGGGATTTGCACCGGATCTCAGAGAGTACTGGATCGGAGCGCAGATATTATCGGATCTCGGAGTGAAGTCATTGAGACTTCTGACCAATAATCCGGACAAAGTCTATGGACTTGGTGGGTTTGGACTGAAGATCAATGAAAGAGTACCGCTGGAGATCCCACCGCAGAAGTATGATCTGAAATATATGAAGACAAAACAGGAAAAGATGGGACACATTTTCAAAGAAATAGAATTATAAAAAGATTTAATGAATAACAGGAGGAAGAAATCATGAGACAGATCAATTTAGTAGAAGGAAAAGTAGTAGCACCTGAGGGAATGAAAGTCGGAATCGTGGCTGCCAGATTCAATGAGATCATTGTGAATAAGTTATTGGGCGGAGCCGTCGACGGGCTGGTAAGACATGGGGTAGAAGAAGAGAACATTACGGCTGCATGGGTACCGGGAGCATTTGAGATTCCGCTGACTGCACAGAAGATGGCACAGTCCGGAAAGTATGATGCAGTCATCTGCGTGGGAGCAGTTATCCGCGGGGATACTTCCCACTATGATCTGGTGTGCAATGAATCGGCCAAAGGAATCGCGCAGGTTGAACTTGCAACAGGAATTCCGGTATTATTCGGAGTAATCACAACAGAGAATATCGAACAGGCTATCGCACGTGCAGGAAGTAAAGCAGGAAATAAAGGATATGACTGTGCATTGTCCGCAATTGAGATGGTAAATCTGATGAAGCAGCTTTAATCAGGTGCAGCCGATGGTGAAAACAATCATTTTTGATTATGATGGAACGATACATAATACTCTTGGAATCTATGAGCCGGCGTTCAGGGAAGCTTATCAGTGGTTAGTGGATCAGAATGTCGTAGAAGAACAGAAGATAGAGACGGCACAGATCGCAGGATGGCTGGGCTTAAACAGCAAAGAAATGTGGGATACATTTCTGCCGGAATTAGATCAGAGATACAAAGATCAGGCGAGTGCGATCGTGGGAGATTCCATGGTCAGGCAGATCGGGGAGCACCGTGCAGTGTGGTATCCGGGAGCGGAAGAGATGCTCACAGCTTTGAAGAACAGAGGATATCATCTTGTGATCTTAAGCAACTGTAAGGTGGCATATCGCAAAGCACATTGGGAAGAATTCCGAATGGAAAGATGGTTTGAACAGTTTTATGACTGTGAATCGTATGGTTTCTGCCCTAAGACGGAGATCGTGCAGGAAGTTATCCGGGACTATCCGGGACCTTATCTGGTGATCGGAGACAGAAGACAGGATTTGGAATGTGCCAGATCCTGTAAAAGTCCGTTTATCGGATGCCTGTATGGTTATGGTGAGAAGGGAGAACTGGATGGAGCAGATTATTTTGTGAAATCTGTAGAAGAGATAACCGGAATCATATAATGTAAAAAATGCACAAAAATAAAACTGTATTTTTGTAAATTATGTTTAATTCCACTCTTGCGCTTTACAAGAAAAAAGTGTAAAACATTAAGTAAGCTAAAAAAAGTAAATAAGAAATGCAATGAAAGGGATACGTCATAAAAGTTAACTGGAATTCAGAGAGCCGTTGGATGGTGTGAAACGGCAGAAAGTATTTTATGATATCACCCAGGAGCATCCCGCTGAAATATACAGGTTGGAAGAATCAACATAGTCAGGTATCGAGTAAGCCGGGACGTTGTCTTCACGTTACAGAAGAAACTGTTAGATATTTTGACAGTAACAAGTGGTTGTGGTTAGTGATGACTGCAGTAAAACGAAGTGGTACCACGGAAGAATATTCCGCCTTTGTTATCCGAAAGGATAGCGAAGGCGTTTTTTTATATATTTACTTTAAAGAGAAAGAAGAGGGATTGTTTTATGAGTGGAATATTAATGATGATCATTGCCATTGTTGTGCTTGGTGGAGCATATCTTCTTTATGGTCGTTATCTCCAGAACAAATGGGGCATTGACCCAAATGCCAAAACTCCGGCATATGAGATGGAAGACGGGGTTGACTATGTACCGGCCGATACGAACGTCGTATTCGGTCATCAGTTTGCATCAATCGCAGGTGCAGGTCCGATCAATGGACCGATCCAGGCAGCAATCTTCGGATGGCTTCCGGTACTTTTGTGGATCTTAATCGGAGGGGTATTCTTTGGAGCCGTTCAGGATTTCGCATCTATGTATGCATCTGTAAAGAATAAAGGACGTACAATCGGATATATCATCGAAGAATATATCGGAAAATTAGGTAAGAAATTATTCCTGTTATTCTGCTGGCTGTTTTGTATTCTGGTCGTTGCAGCTTTTGCTGATGTTGTAGCCGGAACCTTTAATGGATTCTCAGTAAGTGAAGCCGGAAAAGTAACAAAAATTGCAGCTAACGGTGCAGTCGCAACTACTTCTATGATATTTATCTTAGAAGCAGTCGGACTTGGAATGTTTTTGAAGTATACGAAATTCAACAAGTGGATTAATACAGCAGTTGCAATCGTATTATTGGTAGCAGCAATCGCACTGGGACTTCACTTCCCAATGTATGTAGGACTGGATGCATGGCATCTCATCATCTTCGTTTACATCCTGATTGCCAGTGTCGCTCCTGTATGGGCACTTCTTCAGCCTCGTGACTATCTGAATAGTTACCTTTTGATTTTTATGATTGTTGGTGCGATTGTTGGTGTATTTGTAGCAAATCCATCTTGTAACCTTCAGGCATTCACAAGCTTTAACGTAGATGGACAGTATATGTTCCCAATCTTATTTGTAACGATCGCTTGTGGTGCGGTTTCCGGCTTTCATTCACTGGTATCTTCCGGTACAGCATCCAAACAGATTAAGAATGAGAAGAACATGCTTCCTGTATCATTCGGAGCAATGTTAATGGAAAGTATGCTTGCAGTTATTGCACTGATCGCAGTTGCATCTTTTGCTAAAGGTGAAGCAGCAGCACAGGGACTGACAACACAGCCTCAGATTTTCGCCGGAGCGATTGCGAACTTCCTGTCAGTCATCGGACTGCCACACTCTCTTGTATTTACGCTGATCAATCTGGCAGTATCCGCATTTGCACTGACTTCTCTGGATTCCGTAGCCAGAGTAGGCCGTCTGTCATTCCAGGAATTCTTCCTCGATGATGATGTAGATCAGGATAACATGAGTCCATTCTTAAAAGTGGTAACGAATAAATACTTTGCAACGGTTATTACACTGGTACTTGCATATTTCCTGACAAAAGTCGGTTATGCAGAGATCTGGCCTTTATTCGGTTCAGCCAACCAGCTGTTATCTGTACTGGCACTGGTAGCTTGTGCAGTATTCCTTAAGAAAACGAAGCGCAAGGGATTCATGCTCTGGGGACCAATGGTATTCATGATGGCTGTTACATTTACAGCACTTGGTATGACGATTGTGAAACTGACAAAAGCATTCCTGACAACAGGGCTGGATCTTGGAAATACATTACAGCTGATTTTTGCCGTATTGCTTCTGATCCTTGGTGTGTTGGTTGCAATCCAGGGTGTAAAGAAACTTCTTGAAAAAACAGATGATAAGAAAGCAACAGCTTAATCATTATTTTATTCGTAATAAGAACATATAAGAGAAACTGTGGTAATAGCGTGAAGGTTATTATCGCAGTTTTTTTGTTTTATATTATATATAGTAGAGACAGATTCTGCACAATTGGATAAAATATATAAAAAAAAATAGATCAATATAAAAATATTGATAATTAATCCAAAAATATTCTATGTCAAAAAAATAGTGTTGTAATTATAATGAGATTAGTCAATGAGTTAGACACGATTAAAAACAAAACGCACAAAACAGGAGGAAAGAAAATGAAAAAGAAAAAAGTATTTGCACTCATGATGGCAGCAACACTTGCATTATCACTGGCAGGCTGCGGAGGATCTTCGTCAGGTGATTCAAAATCATCAGGATCTTCAGACAGCAGTTCTGTAGCCAATAAGGACAAACCGCTTTGCTGGTTTAACCGTCAACCTTCTAATAGTTCAACAGGGGAATTGGACAAAGAAGCGTTGAATTTCAACAAAGATACTTATTATGTAGGATTTGATGCTAATCAGGGAGCAGAACTTCAGGGAGAGATGGTTGTTGATTATATCAAAGCAAATGCTGATAAGATTGACAGAAATGGTGATGGAGTTATCGGATACGTACTTGCAATCGGTGACATCGGACATAATGATTCTATCGCACGTACACGTGGTGTTCGTGCGGCACTTGGAACAGGAGTTAAAGATGGTGACGAAGTTGCTTCCAAGCCGGCAGGAACAAACGTAGACGGAAAAGCAAAAGTTGTCCAGGATGCTAAGATTGATGTAAACGGAAAAGAATTTACAGTCCGTGAGCTTGCTTCTCAGGAAATGAAGAACTCAGCAGGGGCAACATGGGATGCGGCTACAGCAGGTAACGCAATCGGAACATGGGAAGCCTCTTTCGGAGATCAGATCGATATTGTTGTTTCTAACAATGATGGTATGGGAATGTCAATGTTTAATGCATGGGCAAAAGATAACAAAGTTCCTACATTCGGATATGATGCAAACAGTGACGCTGTTGCAGCAATCGCTGAAGGATACGGCGGAACAATCTCTCAGCATGCAGATGTTCAGGCTTATCTGACATTAAGAGTACTTCGTAACGCACTTGACGGAGCAGATGTTGATACAGGTATTGGTACAGCAGATGATGCAGGTAACTGCCTGACGGAAGGTGAAGATTACAGATACAGCGAAGAAGAGAGATCTTACTACGCATTAAATGTTGCAGTAACAGCTGACAATTACAAAGACTTTACAGATTCAACAAAGATTTATGACAAAGTGTCAAAACAGCTTGATTCAAGCAAGAGTCCATCTAAGAAAGTATGGCTTGATATTTACAATGCATCAGACAACTTCCTGAGCTCAACATACCAGCCGCTTCTTGAGAACTATGACGATCTCCTTAACCTGAAGGTTGATTACATTGGTGGAGATGGACAGACAGAGTCAAACATTACAAACCGTCTCGGAAATCCAAACGAATATGATGCATTTGCAATTAACATGGTTAAGACAGACAATGCATCAGCATACACATCACTTCTCTCAAAATAAGAGACTGGTTAAACGGTAAATGAATGAAACGCAGAGGGGTGTCAGAGATGATACCCTTCTTTCATACCAAAGTATGCAAGAGAAGTTGCCAGTGGCAAGTTCTCTGTATCAAGAAAAGGAAGCAGAGTTATGACAGTAGATAAGAATAAATACATCTTATCGATCAATGGCATGAGTAAGTCATTCGGTAGAAACAAAGTTCTGAAACATATAAACCTGAATGTCAAACCTGGGACCATTATGGGACTTATGGGTGAAAACGGTGCCGGAAAATCGACAATGATGAAATGTCTCTTTGGTACTTATCAGAAAGATGAGGGGACAATTATATTAGACGGCAGAGAAGTAAATTTCTCGGGACCAAAAGATGCACTGGAAAACGGGGTAGCGATGGTACACCAGGAATTGAATCAATGTCTTGAAAGAAGCGTTGTAGATAATATGTTCCTTGGACGATATCCAAAGAATTCTTTTGGAATTGTCGATGAAGGAAGAATGAAAAAGGAAACTGCAAATCTCTTCAGACAGCTTGGAATCACAGCGAATCTGACACAGCCAATGAAAAAAATGTCTGTGTCCCAGCGGCAGATGTGTGAGATTGCAAAAGCTATTTCCTATCATTCCAAAGTAATTGTACTGGATGAACCAACCTCATCCCTGACAGCGCCGGAAGTTGAGAAGCTTTTCAAGATGATGCGTCAGTTGAAAGCACAGGGAATTTCGCTGATTTATATATCACATAAGATGGATGAGATTTTCAATATATGTGATGAGATATCTGTGCTCAGAGATGGTAGTCTGGTTATGACAAAAGAGTGTAAAGATACCGATATGAATGAACTGATATCGGCAATGGTTGGACGCTCGCTGGATAACAGATTTCCACCTGTTGACAATGAGCCGGGAGAGAAGATTCTCTCTGTACAGAATCTTTCGTCAAAATATGCACCAAAGATTCAAAATGTATCCTTTGATATCAGAAAAGGAGAAATATTTGGATTTTACGGTCTGGTTGGTGCCGGACGTACGGAACTTTTAGAAACAATCTTCGGAATCCGCACAAGAGCAGAAGGAAATGTAATATACGATGGAAAGATCATGAACTTTTCATCGCCGAGAGATGCAATGGATCATGGATTTGCTCTGATCACAGAAGAAAGAAAAGCCAATGGTCTGTTCTTAAAAGGCGATATTACATTTAATACGACCATTGCAAACATGAACCATTATAAGAGTGGTGCTGTGCTGTCACATGACAGAATGGTACGTGCAACTGCGGAAGAGATTAAAATCATGCATACAAAGTGTATGGGTCCGGATGATATGATCACAAGTCTCTCCGGAGGAAATCAGCAGAAGGTAATCTTCGGAAAATGGCTGGAGCGTTCACCGAGTGTATTCATGATGGATGATCCGACACGAGGAATTGATGTTGGTGCGAAATATGAGATTTACGAACTGATCATCAATATGGCAAAGCAGGGGAAAACAATTATTGTTGTATCTTCTGAGATGCCGGAGATTCTTGGTATTACGAACCGTATCGGTGTTATGTCAAACGGACGACTGGCCGGAATCGTAAATACAAAAGAGACGAACCAGGAAGAATTATTGAGACTCAGTGCAAAATATCTGTAACAGAGAGGGGTATGGAAGATGGCAGAAAAAAGCATTATCATTTCGGCTGAAGAAGAAGCAATACTTTTGAAACCGATTGACGAATATGTTGGAAAAATACAGGAGCAGATCGATGCACTACGTGTGGAAGGATCTGACAAAGTCAACAGTTTAAAAAATCAGATTGCAATAGCAAAAGAGAATAAGAACTTAACAAAAGAAGAACAGAATAAGATTATCGGGGAATGTAAGAAGAATCTGGAGAAGGCAAAAGCAACAGAAGATGCAAATAAACAGCAGATTGCAAAACTGATCGCAGATGCTGAAGGTTTTCTTTCCAAACATTACAACAGTGAGTATTATAACATTGTTGCAAAGAGCTGCGAAGCAGAGAAAAAAGCGGAAAACAGTAATTTTGAAAAATTAAAAGCGGGTCTGCAGGAAGAACATAAGAAGGCAGTCAGCAGCCTGAAAGATGCAGAAGAGATCAAAGCTGAAAAATACACATATAAGAATAAATTATATGATGCGCAGATGACACATGAATCCAGGATCCAGGAGATCAAGGATAGAAAACATGATGCATACATGCATAAGTTCCACCTGATCGATCTGCTCAGAATGTCAAAATATACATTTGCACAGAAGCAGGCACAGAATTTTGAAAATTACAAGTACACATTTAATATGACACAGTTCTTGTATAAGAACGGTCTGTATATTGTAATTATCATGATCTTTATCGCATTGTGTATTATTACACCATTCGTGAAAAATACACAGCTTTTTACAACCACAAACATCCTTAACATTTTGCAGCAGGCTTCACCGCGAATGTTTCTTGCACTTGGAGTTGCCGGTCTGATCCTTCTGACAGGTACAGACCTTTCTGTAGGACGTATGGTTGGTATGGGTATGGTTACAGCAACCATTATCATGCATAACGGAATTAACACAGGTACTGTGTTTGGACATGTTTTTGATTTTTCGGGTATGGCACCGGCATCAAGAGCTATATTAGCATTATGTGTGTGTATACTTTTCACAACTGTATTTGCAATGACAGCCGGATTTTTCATGGCAAGATTTAAGATGCATCCATTTATTTCAACGATGGCAAATATGTTGATCATCTTTGGTCTTGTTACATATGCTACAAAAGGAGTTTCTTTTGGTGCGATTGATCCGACAATCCCGAATATTTTTATTCCACAGGCAGGACGTTTTCCGATGATTATTTTATGGGCAGTAGTTGCGATTGCTGTTGTATGGTTTATCTGGAATAAGACAACATTTGGAAAAAATTTATATGCAGTTGGTGGAAATCCAGAGGCGGCAGCTGTATCAGGAATCTCGGTATTTAAAGTAACGATGGGAGCATTTATCCTTGCAGGTATCCTTTATGGATTCGGTTCATGGCTGGAGTGTGTACGAATGGTTGGATCCGGTAGTGCCGCTTACGGACAGGGATGGGATATGGACGCCATCGCAGCCTGCGTAGTTGGTGGAGTTTCCTTTACCGGTGGTATTGGTAAGATATCGGGAGTTGTGACAGGTGTACTGATCTTTACATCATTGACCTATTCTTTGACGGTTCTTGGTATTGATACAAACCTTCAGTTTATTTTTGAAGGTATCATTATTCTGGCAGCAGTAACACTTGACTGTCTGAAATATGTACAGAAGAAATAATAAATAAAAGACTGTTTATACAGATTTATACAGAAAGAAGTAGACCGTCCTGCTCATCGGAAAGATGAAAGGGACGGTTTTTTCAACATGATGCGTTCGAAAGGAATTTGTGAGTAAAAAAATTTTGAAGGCAGATTTTGTATTTGGATATGTTATAAGAGACGTAAATTTGTTATACTGGAATAAATGTATAGCGGCCATGAAAAAGGGGAAAAAGATGGAACGATATAAAGTGATTCTCGTAGATGATGAAGCCGAAGTCATCGATATGATAGAGAAAAAAATTCATTGGAATGATCTGGGGTTTGAGGTGGCAGGAAGTGCGACAAATGGGGTGAAAGCACTGGAATTAGTAGAAAAACTCCAGCCGGATGTGGTGCTGACGGATATTAAGATGCCTTATATGGACGGGTTAGAGTTATCCAGAAGGCTGAATCGGGAATATCCGAATATTTATATCATGCTCTGTACGGGATTTGATGAGTTTGAATATGCGAAAGAAGCAGTGCATTTGGAAATCAAGGAATATATGCTCAAACCGGTCAATGCAACAGAATTGTCAGAAAGTCTGACTAATCTGAAACATACGCTGGACAGGGAAAGAGAAGAAAAATTAAATGTAAAAAAATTAAATGATTATTTTCAGGAAGTACTTCCGAAATTACAGTCCAATTTTTTTATTTCATTAATTGAAGGAAGAGTAGAAAAACATGATTATGAAAGGTTTTTACAGGCATATCAGGTAGATATGAAAGGACCTCTCTTTGGTTGTGTAATCTTCCACACATCGGAGAACCATGTGCCAGAAGGCATGAACCCACTGCTTTTATCCATGTCGGTAGAAAGAGAGATCAAGCAGAGACTGATGGATCAGTGGAACTGTCGAGAATTTATATATATGGGAAATACACTGCTGATTCTGGAACTGGATGCGGAAGATAAGATTACCCAGATAACAGATGCCTGTGACAGATTCTGTCGGTGGGCGTACCGCATCATGGGTGCAGTTGTTACAGCGGGAATCGGAACTGTGTGTGACAGCCTGTATGAGATCAGTCTTTCCTATGAACGGGCAAGAGAAGCAGTTTCTTACAGGGTTTTATACGGAACAAAACGGGCAATTAATATTGGAGAGATTGTTCCGAAGGAACAGATCAAACCGGTTCAGTCAGAAGAGTCAAGGATGCAGACGCTATTTCGTGCAATTCGTATAGGAGATTCGGCAGAGATAGAGCGGGCAGCACATGGAGAGATGGAAAAGCTTCATAAAAATACAGAAACCATGAGTCAGTATAATCTTGCTACAATGGAGATCGTCAGTGGATTTTTTAAGTTCTGTACAGATAATTCGCTGGATTTCAATAAAATATCCGGTAATATGCAGAATATTTACGAAAAAGTATCGCAGATGGATGAGAGTTCACTGACAGCATGGATTGTGCAGATGTCGGAAACGATCAGTGAAAAGCTGAAATGTGCAAGAAACAGTTCTGCCAGACGGCTCATTGTGGAAGCACAGAACATTGTGCAAGAAAGGTATATGGAGGCGGATATATCATTGGACGAGGTATGTGCGGTTCTCGGTGTATCGAATTCTTATTTTTCTTCTGTATTTAAAAAAGAAGCGGGAAAATCGTTTATCTCTTATTTAACAGATTACAGAATGGATATTGCGGCAGAGATGATATTAAATACAGATGAGAAAAGTTACACAATAGCAGAAAAAGTAGGGTATCTCGATGCCAATTATTTTAGTTATGTATTTAAAAAGAAGTTCGGAGTTTCTCCTTCGAAGTATAGAGCATCTGTAAAGTAGAACAGTAATGCGTATGAAGGGAACAGGAAAAAGCGTGAAAAAAAGAAAAAAAGATTCGGATTTAAAAGAAAATGTTGTATTTAATATACAGTCGATCATCATGTCTGTTCTTATGGCGATTACACTTGTCACGATTGTAACTATGGGATTCCTTTTGTATCAAAGATTTAAGCTTGCGATTGATAAGATGGCAGTATCAAATACAGAGGCGACGGTGGAAAGCACAGTAGACAGGGTGAATTCGGACCTGTTAGATATCCGGCAGATTTTTGATGCAGCGAATTATAATATCGTTCAGGAATTTGATATATCCAGCGAAAAATTTGCTGAACAGTTCAGCTTATTATATGAGGTGAATTCGGATAAAATCGAGAGTCTGGCATTATATGGGAACGAAGGCCGGCTGATTGCTTCGGAACCGGTTGCTGTTGAAAAAGAAAATATAGATGTAAAAGGACAGGACTGGTATAAGAATGCCGAGAGTGCAATTGAAAATGTACATTTTTCCATTCCGCATATTCAGAATTTGTATGAAGATGGTCTGTATCGTTATCATTGGGTTGTTTCACTGAGCCGTTACGTGGATATAAACGATGGGGAGATTCCGGGAAGCGGAGTCCTTCTTGTAGATATGAAATATTCGGTGATCGAAGATGTCTTAAAGCAGATTAATGATTCTTCGGAAGGAATCTATTATTATATGATCAGTCGTGACGGACAGATGATCTATCATCCGAGAAAAACAGAGATGGCCAGAGGACTGTTTGAAGAGAATAGTCTGAAGGCTTCCGGGTATGAGGAGGGCACTTATGAGATCACAACAAATGGACACAAGGAAAGTGTAGTGGTTGGCAACATTGCCTATACAGGATGGAAACTGATCGGAGTTGTACCGGAGAGCGTGCAGACTGCAAGAATTAACAATTTCAGATATTATATCTTTACAACAATCATGGTTCTTATGATGATGCTTCTGGAAGGAAACAGGCTGATTTCCAGAAAAATATCCAAACCGATTCGGAAACTGGATGAATCGGTTAAAACATATGAAGCAGGAGGAAAAACGGATATTTACATAGGAGGTTCTTCAGAAATACGACATTTGGGTTATTCTGTTCAAAGATCATATGAACGGATTGAGACGCTTATGGAGGAAATTATCCGTCAGCAGAATGAACGGAGAAAAAGTGAACTGGATGCATTACAAAGTCAGATTAATCCACATTTTCTGTATAATACACTGGAATCTATTACCTGGATGATCGAAGCACAGAAAAATGAAGAAGCAGTTATTATGATCTCCGAACTGGCAAAGCTTTTAAGAGTCAGTTTATCCCGCGGAAAGACGATCATTCCGGTTAAAGATGAACTTCAGCACAGCAGAAGCTATATGAATATCCAGCTTATGCGTTATAAAGAACGTTTTCAAATGGAATTTCAGACGGATAAAGAGATAGAAGATTATTGTATTGTAAAATTAGTCATTCAGCCGATTCTCGAAAATGCAATTTATTACGGCGTGGGAAATATGGATGAGGACGATGAAGGAAAAATCACAGTCCGGGGAGAAAAGAAAGAAGACGATATTTACATTATTATAGAAGATAATGGAATGGGAATGCGAAAAGAAGTTCTGGAAAATATCCTGAAAGATAACAATAAAGTTCCAAAACATGGTTCGGGTGTTGGCGTGATCAATGTGCATTCCAGAATTCAGCTGATGTTTGGTGAGCAATATGGCCTGGAGATATATAGTGAACCGGATGAGGGGACCAGGGTTGTTATCCATATACCGGCAATTCCATATACAAAGGAGAATGCGGAACAATTGGAGATGCAGAAATATATACAGGGGAGGGATGTAGATGAAAAAGAATAAAATTACATTCCTGATACTGGAGTGTATTTTCCTGATACTGACATTATTTTTTGCATGGAAGATTTTTGACCGGGATGTGCCGGAAAAACGAGTGGCGGTGATCTTACCGGAATCAGGAGATAACCGGTGGAATTCATTGATTAAAGGGATGAAGCAGTCGGCGAAAATAAACAATCTTCATATGATTATCTGTAATACAGATGAAATTGAAAATGCAGAGATGGAAAAAGAAATTATAAAAGAGCAGAAGCGCAACAATATAGATGCATTTATCATATGTCCGGCACCGGGAAGTGATACGAAAGACATGTTAAAAAAACAGTGTGCCAAGACGCCATACACACTGATCATGGAGGATGTATATTCCAAAGAAGGCGGGAATTCCGGTAATCCGGTAATCGGACCGGATTATTATAAGATAGGTTCTGAACTTGGAAAGCAGCTGGGAAAGAAGCGGCAGAAAATCGGAGTTGTCGCAAACTGGAAAGAATCAAAGTCAGATCAGGATGCAATCCGGGGATTAAAGGATTCGCTGAAAGATACCAAAAGTGAGATCGACTGGTATTGTTACCGGAAAAAAGATCAGAATATCTATGAAAAAGTGAGTAAAAAAGATAAAGTAGATGCAATAGTGGTTCTGGATCCACATGCATTGGAAGAACTAGGCGAGCAGTCTGATGAAGATTCATATCAGGGAGCGGACATATATGGCATTGGGAGCAGTGTAAAAGCGGTAGTGTTATTGGATAACGGAAATATCCAGGGACTGGTGGTTCCGGATGCCTATGAGATCGGATATAAAAGTGTCGGGGAAATGGCACAAAGGCTGGAACACAGATTCTACAGGCTAAAAGGCCATAAGACAGAGATAAAGGTGTTTGACAGAGATGAATTTTCATTAAATGATAATATGGAAAGGTTCTTATATTCTTATGAGTAAAAAAAACAGAAAAAGAAGAAGTATGATAGCAGTTATCCTGCTGATTGCTTTTCTGATTACCGGATGTGAAGACAAGAGTGTAAAGACAGATCATATCATCCGGATAGGAGTTGTAACCTATACGCAGGATGATCCATTTATCAATGCTATGACGGATCAGTTAAAAGAGAATCTGAAAAAAATGGAAACAGATCATATGAAAATCATCACAACGGTAAAAAACGGCGATGATAATCAGCAGGATCAAAATGAGATCGTTGAGGAGATGATTGACGCCGGCTGTGATGTATTGTGTGTGAATCTGGTTGACAGAACGGCACCATCCCGTATTATCAGGATGGCAAAACAAGAAGATATCCCGGTTCTCTTTTTTAACAGGGAGCCGGTCAGGGAGGATCTGATGCAATGGGAGAAGCTGTATTATATAGGATGTAACGCAGAGCAGTCCGGGATCATGCAGGGAGAAATTGTGGCGGATTATATTAAGAATCATCCGAAAGTTGATAAGAATCAGGATGGGAAGATTCAGTACATACTTCTGGAAGGAGAGGCCGGACATCAGGATGCCATCAGCAGAACAGACTATTCGGTTAAGACCTTGCTTGAACAGGGGATTAATCTTGAAAAATTGAGTTATCAGTTTGCAGACTGGAACCGTGGACAGGCTGAAAACAGGATGAGTCGTCTTATTGAGCAATATGGAGAGAAAATAGAACTGGTTATTTCCAATAATGATGAGATGGCACTGGGAGCAGTAGCAGCCTGTCAGAAGGCCGGATATGACTGTCAGGACTGGCCTGTTATATTCGGAATTGACGGTTTGGATGATGCGTTGGAGGCAATCAAGACAGGAAAAATGCAGGGAACCGTCTATAATGATAAAGAGGATCAGGCAATGGAACTGGCGAAATTATCGGTAGAGATTGTCAGTGGAAAAGACACAAATCGGAAACATTTAAAGGAAGGCAGATATTATGTCTCCGAATATTGCCGTGTGGATAGCAGTAATGTAGATCATTTTTTGAAATAATAATGAGGAAATAGAAAATGGATAACGCATGGATAATTGCATTTTACAAAGAAACAGATCCGGTAAAAAGACTGGAGTTATTAAAAGCAAATACCGGCGACGGAGAGTCGGAGAAAGACAAATACCGGAAACAGTTATGGATTGCAAGATATGGAAAACGAACACCCGTAAAAGATGAATTTATGAGATGTCTTATGGAAATGAAATATCTGGCAGAGGGTACGACAGTGGATCTGGGAGGAAAACGGAGAAAGCAGGGAGCGAAGATAGCTGCCACTTTGGGGCTGTCAGAATCACTGCTTCAGGAAAAAGTATATAAGGAAATTCTTTTGCAGGAGCTTCAGAATGTCTTTCTGAAATTCATTGAAGTCAGCAGGGGAGGAAGAGCATTTACGTCACTTGTATTTGGAATGGGACAGATGTCAGAAGAAGGAGTGACAAAAAAGATTGCGCAGCAGATTAGTATGATCGCTTTTCGTGCACCGCATCTGCTTCATATGGAGAAAGAGTTTGCGCTGTTACAGGAGGCGGCGCTTGAGGCTTTCAGGCAGGTATATCCGAACAGGGAACATTTCCTGAAAAAATAAAGATAGCAGGCATGTATAGTAGATAAAAAGAACAAATGTTCGAAAAAACACTTGAAAACAAGAACACTTGTTTGTATAATAAAACTATGAATATAGAAATCAAAAATAGTAATTATACAACACAGGAGAAATTACAGATTCTCGCTGATGCGGCAAAATATGATGTGGCATGTACGTCAAGTGGTTCCAGCCGCCGTGGAAAGAAAGGAGAACTCGGCAATACAGAGGCATGCGGCATCTGTCACAGTTTTGCAGCGGACGGAAGATGTATTTCTTTATTAAAGATTCTGATGACAAATCATTGTGCCTATGATTGTAAATATTGCATTAATCGTGCAAGTAACGATGTGAAACGGGCAACATTTACACCTGAAGAGATCTGTGAACTGACGATTGAGTTTTATAGGCGTAACTATATAGAAGGTCTTTTCTTAAGCTCCGGAGTTTTGAAAAATCCGACATACACGATGGAAAAGATGTGTGAGACTTTACTGCTGCTTCGCACAAAATATCATTTTAACGGATATATCCATGTGAAGACGATTCCGGGAGCTTCGGATGAACTTCTTGCCGCAGCGGGATATCTGGCCGACCGTATCAGTGTGAATCTGGAACTTCCAACGGAAGAGGGGCTTCGGACTCTTGCACCGAATAAGACAATGAAGACAATCCTTAATCCTATGGGAAAGGTTCAGAATACAATTGCTGCACACCGGATGGCCATCGGAAAGACAGCATATATGGAAAGAAGCAGGGGAAATCAACTGTTAAATAACGGCATTTTTTCGGAAATATCCAAAAGGAATTATCGGGAAAGCCTGGAAGAAAAAAAGAAGACAGACAGACTGTCGGATGGAAAGGACGGAACTTTGCCTTCTCAAAAAGAAATGGGGAGAGTGGATGGACTCCTTACATGGGACAATGCATATCAGTTAGCACCCCATGATATGTCTGGTTTAAAGCGTCGTTTTGCACCTGCCGGGCAGAGTACACAGATGATCATCGGTGCGACGGGGGAAAGTGACTATACATTATTGCAGACGACCCAGCAGTTGTATCAGGGCTTTGATCTGAAACGAGTGTTTTACTCAGCATATATTCCGTTGAATGAGGATGATGCACTGCCGGGGCTTGGAACACCGACACCGCTTTTGCGTGAACACCGCCTCTATCAGGCAGATTGGCTGCTTAGATTTTATGGATTCCAGGCAGGTGAATTATTGTCGGAAGAAAAGCCGGATTTCAATGAACTGATCGATCCAAAGTGTGACTGGGCATTACGCCATCTCGAACAATTTCCTGTGGAAATAGAGACTGCAAGTTATGCAAGACTGCTTCGGGTACCGGGAATCGGTCCCAAATCCGCCAGTCGGATCACACATGCAAGACGGTATGGAAGACTGGATTTTGCAAGCTTAAAGAAGATGGGTGTGGTACTTAAGCGGGCGCATTATTTTATTACCTGTGGGGGAAAACAGATGTATCATACACCGGTTGAAGCATCGTATATTATGAGACAACTGGTGAGTGTAGATAAGAAAGATGTATGGAATATAGAACATTCCAATGAATCTTATGTGCAATTGTCGTTGGTAGACTTTGGGATAGGGTAGGAAATTATGAAGATATATACTTGTAAGGATCGTCTGGAGGACATTATGACCTGCATCTATGATGCCTGGTCGGAAGCTTTACGAATCGGTCATGATCAGATACAATTAAAGAAAGAACCGATATTACAGCAGACAATGTTTGATGAATATGTCCATGTAGACGGGGATAATGTGAAAGCAGAAAAAGTAATCCGCTCTGTTCGCAGGGATATTTCCGATGAAGCATATCTGGATGTATATTATGCAACTCTTTCTGCGGAGGAAGATGCGTTACAGGCAATCTATAATTTTCTGCGTGTCGGATTTGCAGTGGGAAGTAAGGTACTGGAACAGTATTCGAATCCTCATGTGATGCGCATGTTGGAACTTCGGCGGAAAGTCGGTAATGAAAGCCATCATTTTAATGAATTTGCACGATTCCAGTCGCTGGACAGAAAGGTCTATGTCAGTCATCTGGAACCCAAAAGTGATGTGATCATGCTGGTTGGCAGACATTTTGCGGATCGGATGCCATCAGAACATTGGATGATCATAGATGATAACCGGAAAACAGCGTGCGTACATCCAAAAGACGGAACAAACTATCTGCGTTATCTGACGGATGACGAATTTGAGTCACTTCGTAAAACAGAACAGTATGAAGATGAATATACAGAGATGTGGAAGACGTTTTTTCAGGCGGTTGCGATCAAAGAGAGGGAGAATTATGTGTGTCAGCGGAATTTGTTCCCAATCTGGAAGAGGAAGCATGCGGTGGAATTCAGAACGCTAAGGATATGAGCATAAAAACTTGCGAATCCTGAAAGAAATATCTGTCAGGAAGAGAATCATTGAAAGGGGAACAAATCAATGCAGCAAAATTTAAAAGTGTTAATGTTAAATGGAAGCCCACGGGCTAATGGCAATACATCTGTTGCATTAAAAGAAATGGAACAGGTATTTAAAGATAACGGAATCGAGACAGAGATCATACTGGTCGGCAATAAAGATATTCGAGGCTGTATCGCCTGTGGTTCCTGCTATGAGAAAGGCAAATGTGTATTCAACGATATGGTAAATGAACTGGCACTAAAGTTTGAAGAAGCCGATGGACTTGTCGTTGCAAGCCCGGTATATTATGCGTCAGCAAATGCGACACTGATTGCCTGTCTTGATCGTTTGTTCTACAGCAGTCATTTTGACAAGACGATGAAAGTCGGAGCAAGTGTTGTATGTGCGAGACGCGGTGGTTGTTCGGCAACATTTGATGAATTGAACAAGTATTTTACAATCTCCGGAATGCCGGTTGCATCAAGCCAGTATTGGAACAGCATTCATGGACGTATGCCGGGTGAGTCAGAGCAGGACGGAGAAGGAAAACAGACGATGCGTACACTTGCAAGAAATATGACATTCTTGATGAAGAGTATTGCGCTTGGAAAAGAACAGTTCGGATTACCGGAAAAGGAAGAACGAATTGCGACACATTTTATACGGTAATGGGATTGGAGAAAAGCAAATGACAGATACACATATTTCAGAAAGATATGAATTTAGAAACATAAAACAGAACGAAGCAGAAGAAGCGGCAGAGATTGAAAGAATCTGCTTTCCACCGAATGAAGCCTGCTCTAAGAAGCATATGAAAGACCGTGTTGCCGGAATTGCGGATTTATTTCTGGTAGTGATTGATAAAGAAAATGGAAAGATGGCAGGTTTTTTAAATGGACTTGCAACAGACGAGGTCGTATTAAAGGATGAATTTTTTACGGATGCAGGTCTGCATAATCCGGAAGGAAAGAATATCATGCTGCTGGGTCTGGATGTACTGCCGGAATACCGCAGTCAGGGGCTTGCAAGAGAACTGGTACGCCGGTATCTCGAAAGAGAATGGGGAAGGGGAAGAAAAGAGATTATCCTTACCTGCCTGGAATCGAAGGTAGCGATGTATGAGAAATTCGGATTTAAAGATAAAGGAATCGCGCAGTCAACCTGGGGCGGGGAAGAATGGCATGAGATGAGTGTAAGAATTTAATTACCGAAGCACTTGGAAGAATCAAAGGGAAAGATTTTGCAGAAGTATTGCAGAATCTTTCCTTTTGTGTTATTGTAAATTAACTTTAAAGAAAAGTTTCATATTCCTAAAAATTCTAAGCCCGAGGGCATCTCATTTCGGTATTTCAAATTCGAAACAATTATCCGATATGAAGACATAGTAACTAATAATTTTATATTGCTGGGATACAAGGAGGAGCTGTCTATGATGAATAAGCTGCAACAGTATTTTCCGATGATTCGGACAAAAGAAGAAGTTTTAAAAGAAATTGAGAATAATTCAAAGCTGAAAGAAATCTATGAAAATTGGCAAGAAGATGAAAGAGAAGAATTTCTGGCTTTTGTAACAGGAACAAAAGGTGTAAAAATGATGTATGATTTCATTAGTAAAGCTATTTTGAATCCAGAAATTTATGAAGAAAGAGTAGAAGAATTTTTATCGTTGTTGCTTCAACAGAAAGTGAAAATACTTGAAGTACTGCCGAATGAAGAGACGGGACTTTCGGATGGGTATTCTATTCTGATTATGGATATCGTGGTAGAATTAGAAAACGGAAGTATTGTCAATCTGGAGATACAAAAGAATGGTTATATGTTTCCGGGAGAACGAAGTGCATGTTATTCAGCAGATTTGTTATTGCGTCAATACAGAAGAGTACGCAAAAAGAATAAACAAGAAGGAAAGAAAACAAAATCATGTTATAGAGATATAAAAGATGTATACACGATTGTCTTGTTTGAAACAAGTCCATCACAGTTACACAAATTTAGAGATGTATATTTACATCATTTTGAACAGAAATCAGATACAGGAGCGGAAATGAATCTTCTACAGAAATATTTATTTGTAACGCTTGACAACTTTCGTAGTATTAAGCACAATAAAAGTAGTAAGATGATTATAAATAATCGGCTGGAAGCATGGCTTGCGTTTATGTGTATGGATGAGCCGGATGATATTCTGAGTATCATAGAAAAATATTCGGATTTTAAAGAAATGTATGAACAAATCTATGTGATCTGCCGTGATTTAGATGAGGTGATGGGAATGTTTTCAAAAGAATTACAGGAACTGGACCGGAATAGTGTAGAACTGATGGTAGATGAGATGCAGAAGGATCTGGATAAGACAAGAGAAGAACTGGAAGAATCAAAGATGGAAATAGAGGAGAAAGATCAGCAATTAAAAGAAAATAAATTACAATTAAAAAAAATGCAGGAAGAATTAGAACACTGGAAGAAAATGTATCAGCAAGAGAATAAATAGACAAGAACACAGGAGGTTATTAACGTGAGAAAAATAGTAAATATAAATACCACATCAACAAAAGAAGAACAGTTAAAAGACCTGATAACATCCATCCAACAAGTAAAAGATTCTCTGGTAAATATACTGGATGAATATGAAGAAGCCGGTGAAGTGGATAAAGCAGACACTCTGACGGAAGCGTTGGATGCATTGGAAGATGCATACGATGTGGTTAATGATGTACTGTTAGATGACTGATAAAATAGTAAAAATAGTCTGGAAGCTATAGTCTGAAATCAGAAATGAATCCCTGAAATCACAGTAAAACGACAAATGACTGTGATTTCAGGGATTTTTTTTTCCATACGTTCGAAAAAGCTGTTATTGGCAATTTTAACAAAAATATTATCTCATTTACAAATAAATCCACTCAGATTCTTGACGACTTTACTAAAAAAATGTAAATATAGAAAACGTCGTTGACAAAAAGCACCAACACAGCTAGAATGAACTCAACAAGAAACAATACAAGTTGTACTATCAAGATGTATTTGGAGGAAGCAGCAAATGGAATTAAGAGACAAGATAGCAGGAGCATTATATGGGATGGCACTAGGTGATGCGATGGGCATGCCGGCAGAGTTGTGGGGACGTGAAAGAGCAAGAAAATTTTTCGGGGGAAAGATTACAGGATTTATCGACGGACCGAAGGAAAATGACGTGGCATTTAACTACGACAAAGCGCAGTTTACAGATGATACAGGCCAGGCTCTGGTACTTCTGGATTCATTAAAAGCTACAGATTATAAACCAGATGCGGCAGACATTGCAAAGCGTATGTTGGAGTGGGCAGAGAAGGAAAATGCATTTGAAAATAACATTCTCGGACCGACATCGAAGGTAGCTTTGGCGAATTTCCGTGACGGTGTGGATGCAAGTGCGATCACGAACAAAGCATTATCCAACGGAAGCTCTATGAGAATCGCGCCGATCGGATGCTTATTTACACCGGATCAGAGAACAGAGCTGATTGATTATGTATACGGTGTGTCTCAGGCAACGCATACCAGTGATGTGACAATTGCCGGAGCAGCCATGATCGCAGAAGGTGTGGCATCTGCAATTGTAAATAATGATTTTGAGCAGGTATTAAGTGACATCCTTTCGGTAGAAGAAGCAGGATATGAAAAGGGATGCGAGACATTCAGTCCAAGACTTGCGGAACGTGTGAAGATCGGTGTACAGATCGCAAAAGAATATGCAGACGATGCAGATACATTTTCAAAGAAAATCTATGATGTGATCGGATCCGGTGTGGGAATCATTGAATCCGTTCCGGCGGCAATTTCCATTGCATATTATACACAGGACCCGAATGAATGTTGTCTGATGTGTGCGAACCTAGGCGGTGATACCGATACCATCGGAGCTATGGCAACCGCAATCTGTGGGGCATTTACCGGATACTCAAAGATCAATCCGGAATACACGGAACTCTTAAGAGTACAGAATTCGGAGACGGATTTTGATGAATACATCAACATTCTTAAAAAAGGAAGGGAGTTGGCAGGATGCGGACGCTAGTAGTCGGTGCGGCAATCGTCGATCTGATGATGAAGATCGACCGGCTTCCGAAGAGCGGGGAAGATATTCCGTGCAGAGAGACGAAGACGGTAGTCGGCGGCTGTGCCTATAATGTGGCAAATACTTTGCGAAACCTGCATTGTGAACATGATCTGTGTGTACCGGTCGGAACCGGATCATTTGCAGATATTATCCGCAGAGGAATGAAAGAAAAAGGATACGAACCAGTGATTGAAGAACCGAGTGAAGACAATGGATACTGCTTAAGCCTGGTAGAAGCGGACGGTGAACGGACATTTATTACCGTTCAGGGAGCGGAATGCCATTTCAAGAAAGAATGGTTTGACCGGATTGACATGAGCCGATATGAGAATATCTACATTGCCGGTTATCAGGTGTGTGGAAACAGTGGAAAGATTATTGCTGACTGGTTGCAGAATGTACCGGATATAGATAAAAAGAAGATCTTTTTTGCACCGGGACCGATGATAACAGAGATTGAACCTGAGACGATGGAAAAGTTGATGGCATTAAGTCCGGTGCTTCACATCAATGAGGCCGAGGCTGGGAACTACACCGGTCAGGAACATGTAGAAGACGCAGTGAAGGATATTTTCGCAAAAAGTCAGAATACCGTATTTGTTACACTTGGGGGAGATGGAACGATGTTCTATGATGGAGATGAGATTCAGAAAGTGGCATCGTTCAAGACGGAAGTCGTAGATACGGTTGGCGCAGGCGACAGCCATATCGGAGCAGTGATCGCAGGACTTTCAAAGGGAATGGAAGTAAAAGCTGCAGTAAGACTTGCCAACCATGTGGCAGCAGCGGTCGTAGGTACATCCGGACCGGTTATGGATTACGAGGAATTTCAAAAGATTTCGGAGGAATGGGAAAATGAATAAAATTAAGAACTTTTTTGCGGATTGGAGCTGGAAAGAAAAAGCGTGGCTGGCATTCGTGCTGATCGTGCAGACAGTTGCATGGGGCATCCAGAAGGAAAGCGCATTCATGCTGATCATGACACTGACAAGCAGTCTGAACCTGGTACTGGGAGCGAAAGGTAAAGTCGCAGGTCTGTACTTTGCAATCATCAACAGTGCATTGTATGCGATCAACTGTATGGGAATTCCGCTTTACGGAGAGGTTATGTACAACTTGATCTACTCGATTCCGGTAAGTGCGATTGCAATCTTCACATGGAAGAAGAACATGACCAAAGGCGGCGAGGTCAAATTCCGTACCATGACACCAAAGATCATGGTTACAACAGCAGTGATAACGCTCGTTGGTGTGTTAGGCTACATGCAGATCCTGAAGTGGATGGGTGGAAATCTTCCATTCATGGATTCTCTGACAACGGTAGTATCGGTTGTTGCAAGCTTCCTGTATCTGCTTCGTTTCTCAGAGCAGTGGGCAATGTGGGCAATCGTAAATGCATTGTCAATTGTGATGTGGATCATGGTATTTATGCAGGGTGATTCATCCGCGCTTCTGATCATCATCATGAAGTCGATCAATTTCATCAATTCTACATACGGCTTCCTGAACTGGAGAAAGATTGCGAAGGAAAATGCACAGTAAATGTATCGTAAAGAATAAGAAAAATCTACATGTAAAAGAGATTCTATGTTAAAATAAACAATAGGATCGTCATAGCAGCCATGGATTTCAAGAAAATATGAGGTTCATGGTTGTTTTTATGCCAATGCATGCAAGAAAAGTTGCCGGTGGCAAGTTTTATGTATACCAAAGCATATAAGAGAAACTGCTGGCAGCAGGTTCTATGCATAATCGTGGAACACAGGTGGAATTCAATATGACCAAATACGAAGTAATAAAAAAAGAAATAAAAGAACAGATTGAGGATAATATACTAAAACCAAATCAGGTGATCGCCTCAGAAAATGAGATGTGCAGACATTACGATGTCAGTCGTGTGACGGTACGGAAAGCAATCGATGAACTGTGTGCAGAGGGAATTCTCTACCGGATCAAAGGAAAAGGCTGCTTCGTCAGGGAACTGAAGGATCAGAAACGTTCACATATTTACAGTTTCACGGAAGCTGTAAAGAACGAAGGAAAGACGCCTTCGAAAAAGCAGTTATCATTGAAAACGATGAATGCGGATGCATATCTGGCAGAGAAACTTCAGATCACCGAAGGGGATGAAGTATACGAGATACGGAGCCTGTATTATGCGGATGGGGTTCCATACAGCCTGAATACGGCAGTACTGCCGGCGGAGAGATTTCCGAAGCTGGATTTCTTTGACTTTAATAATCGTTCATTATATGAAGTCCTTGGTTCCTTCTTTCATACGGAAATGTACAGGGTACGTCAGACGTTGGAAGCAGTTACGGCAGATAAAGAGATCGCACAGATGCTGGAACGGAAAGAAAGCCAGCCGCTGTTGAAGATTAAGGCGGTATCATACAGTCTGGAAGAGAACCGGGAGATTCCGGTGGAGTATTATGAGGCGTATATCCTTACAGAGATACAGAATTATTATGTGGAGAAATTTACGGTATAAGGAGTGGGACATTGACGTTCCACTCTTTTTGATATAAACTATAGCCTATATGTGTATAGTAAAATATAGACGTTATATTATAGTTGAAAAGTAAGGAGAGTACATACAAATGAAGAGTTTTTATGAGTGGTACAGAAAGCACATCACCGGTGCGATTTTCGTCGGACTGATCCTCGGAATCCTGACCGGACTGTTTTTGGCGGGACGGTTTAACGTGGTTCTGACTGCAACAAGTGTACTGGGAAGTATCTATATGAGTGCATTGAATATGATGATCTTCCCACTGGTATTTTGTTCGATCGTAATGGGTATTGCGAGCATCGGAAGTGCCAAGACGACAGGTAAGATCACAGGAGCGGCAATGCTGTTCTTCCTGTGCACAACAGCAATCGCAAGTTTTGTTGGACTGATCATTCCGAGACTGATCTGTCTTGGAAAAGGCGTTAGCTTTAAGATGGCTACATCTGATATTCAGGCAACCAAGATGGACAGCATTCTTGATACGATCAAGGGACTGATCCCGTCTAACCCGGTATCCGCATTTGCAGAAGGTAATATGCTGCAGGTGCTGGTATTTGCGCTGATCATGGGATTCACACTGATCGCGATTGGAGAAAAAGGTGAGCCATTATTAAAGGTCATCGACTCCTGCAATGAAGCATGTCTGAAGATCATCAGTACGGTGATGTATTTCACACCGATCGGAGTCTTCTGTACGATCGTTCCGGTTGTAGAGGCGAATGGTACAAAGACGATCGTATCACTGGCTACGCAGCTGATTATCTTATATGTCGCATTCTTTGGATTTGCATTTATCGTATATGGCGGCACAGTGAGCATTCTCGGCAAGACAAGTCCGGTGAAGTTCTTCAAGGCGATTATGCCGGCGGCACTGAATGCATTTGGTACATGCTCAAGTTCAGCTACCATTCCGCTGAGTAAAAGCTGTGTCGAAGATAAACTTGGAGTTCCGAACCAGATCTCAAGTATCACGATCCCGCTTGGAGCAACGGTTAACATGGATGCTGTATCGATCTTGATGTCCTTTATGATCATGTTCTTTGCAAATGCATGCGGCGTGCATGTCAGCATTTCCATGATGATCATCATCCTTCTGGCGAACGTCCTTCTGTCAGTCGGAACACCGGGAATCCCGGGAGGTGCAATCGCATCATTCGCGGCACTTGCTACAATGGCCGGACTTCCTGCAGGAGTTATGGGTGTCTATATTAGCATCAATACTCTGTGCGATATGGGAGCAACCTGTGTTAATGTTATCGGTGATATGGCAGGATGTGTCGTGCTGAAAGAGAAGATTGAGATTGAAAAATAGAACCAGAATTCCAGAGAGTAAAGAAATGTCACAAATGCAAATTTCAGAAAAACAAAATATATTAACCAGAACATGGGTAGTCGCAGCTCTGGCGTGTGTCTGCTGCATCTTATGGGGCAGTGCAATTCCCGTGATCAAGACAGGCTACCAGATTCTTGCCGTTGATTCAGCGGACACCGCAAGTCAGATTGTTTTTGCCGGTATCCGGTTCGCACTGGCGGGAATTCTTGTATTACTGTTCGCATCCATCCGGGAAAAAAGAGTTGTCCTTCCGGACGGAAAGATATTCAAGTATGTTATCCCAGTTTGCTTTGCTCAGACCTTCGTCCAGTACTTTTTCTTTTACATCGGAGTGGCACATACATCCGGTGTAAAAGGCGGGATCATCACAGGCCTAGGCAATTTTATTGCAATTTTAATGGCATGTCTGTTAGTAAGAAATGAAAAGATGGCAGGCAGAAAACTTGCTGGCTGCATCCTCGGATTTGCGGGAGTCGTGATCATCAACATGGCAGGCGGCTCTATGGACATGGGATTCAGTCTGACAGGAGAAGGCTTCGTGCTGATCGCGCAGCTTTCTTATGGAGCGTCAACCGTACTGATCAATATTTTCTCCAAAAAAGTATCACCGGTTATTTTAAGCGGTTGTCAGTTCTTCATGGGAGGTGTGTTGCTGTTCATAGTCGGAATCCTGATGGGCGGACACTTGGATCATATGTCGATTGCAGGAGTAGTATTGATTCTCTACCTGGCAATGGTATCGGCTGTGGCGTATACACTCTGGTCGGTTCTGCTGGCGCATAACGAAGTATCGAAAGTGGCGATTTTCGGATTTGTCAATCCACTTTGCAGCGTGGTGTTATCGGCGTTGGTTCTTGGAGAAGTCAGCCAGGCATTTAATGCAAGAAGTCTGATTGCATTGATTTTGGTTTGTGTGGGAATTTATATTGTGAATTGTAAAAGGAAAAAATAAAAGAAGCGGAAAAAGTTGTGAATGTAAACTTTTTCCGCTTCTTATTTTATAATTTCCCTTCCGGAATCTTACTAATAATTGTCTTATAAATTTTGATCAAAAATGCCGTAGACACAATAAATGATATCACTTCCGCAATCGGGAAAGCCCACCACACTATATGTAAGCCACCAATCTTAGACAAGATATAAGCTGACGGGATCAGCACAACCAGCTGACGCATGATGGATACGATCATACTGAATACTGCTTTGCCAAGTGCCTGGAATACGGTACCGGCAATGATGCAGAACCATGCGATCAGATAATGGATACCGATGATACGAAGTGCCGGAACACCGATTTTCAGCATGGCGTCAGACGCATTGAACATTCCAAGTAATACCTGTGGGATGCCTTCAAAGCAGAGGAATCCAATGAAAGTAAGGCAGAATGCAGTCGTCAGACTGATCCGGATCGTCTTGATCATACGATTTCTCTGCTGTGCACCATAGTTGTAAGCAATGATCGGCGTGATACCATTGTTCAGACCGAATACCGGCATGAAGAAGAAGCTCT
>ERZ772872.144-NODE-144-length-71807-cov-88.254056_pt1 | contig 71807 bp, 70 predicted proteins | sample MGYA00512132_ERZ772872 | MGnify/ENA primary metagenome ERZ772872 (study PRJEB29015, sample SAMEA2737724) | human gut metagenome | biome: human gut; feature: human-associated habitat; material: faeces | place: China | collected 2012 ...
TTTTTCGTAAGACAAGGAAAATGAACGACGGCGTACGAATGTACTCCGAGTGACATTTGACCGAGCGTTACGGCAAAGACCCAAAAATCTCGATTTTTGAAGGATTTTTTCGTAAGACAAGGAAAATGAACAACAGCGTGCGAATGTACTCCGAGTGACATTTGACCGAGCGTTACGGCAAAGACCCAAAAATCTCGATTTTTGAAGGAGTTTTTCGTAAGACAAGGAAAATGAACGACGGCGTACGAATGTACTCCGAGTGACATTTGACCGAGCGTTACGGCAAAGACCCAAAAATCTCGATTTTTGAAGGATTTTTTCGTAAGACAAGGAAAATGAACAACAGCGTGCGAATGTACTCCGAGCGAAATTTGACGCAGTATTACGGAAAAAGACTCAAAAATCAAGTTTTGATCAGTCTGACAATATCGTTATACGTAACAACTACCATAAGAAGCATAAGTAAAATAAAACCTATGGCGTGGACGTAGCCCTCGTATTTGGGATTTATGGGCTTGCGGCGAATCGCCTCTATCAAGAGAAAGAAAAATCTGCCGCCGTCGAGCGCGGGCAAGGGAAGTAGATTTGCCACACCGATATTTATGGTTATGAACGCCATTATCATAAGCAGGCTGCCGAGATTTTTTGACGACGCCGCCGAGGCTGTGACATCGGCTATAACGTTTACCGTACCGACGGGCCCCGCAAGCTCCGACATACCGTAACGCCCCGTGACAAGGTCAAACAGGCTGAGCCAAACCATACGCACAACGGATGCCGACTGTGTAAACGAGTTTTTTACAACATTTAAAAAGTTCGGCTTTTCGCCTATAATTACAAAATCATATTTTATGAGAGTTATCCCGTCCTGCTGCTCGGTATCGAAATGAACGTCGGAAAGCTCAACCTTTTGACCGTCACGCTCAACAACGAAATCAAATACGCCGTCCTTGCTGCGGCTCATTAAAAAGCTGAGATCGCGCTCCGACCAAACGTGATGACCGTCGATTTCAAGAAAACGGTCGCCCTCTTTAAGACCGTACTGCTCCGAGACAGCTCCGTCGTAAAAGGATTTTATCGTATTGGTGCCTATTAAGTCGCCCGAGGTTGACAGCATTATGCACATTATTATAACGCCGAGCAAGAGGTTCATAAAAGCGCCTGCGACAACTATTATCATCTTTTGCCAAACCGGCTTTTTATTAAATGCGCCGTCGTCGTCGCTGTCTTGATCCTCGCCCTCCATGGAGACATAGCCGCCTATCGGCAAAACACGCACCGAATACTGTGTTTCGCCCTTTTTACGCTTGAAAACAGCAGGCCCCATACCTATGGAAAACTCATTAACCTTTACTTTAAAGAGCTTTGCAAAAAGGAAATGGCCGCACTCGTGTATCATAATTATCACGCCGAAAAACAAAATTGCCACGGCAACAGTCCATACCTTGCTCCAAATCCCCGAGGAAGCTATGCTGAGTAAAATCTCAATCACCTCATAAAATAAGAAATAAAGTCTTTATCAAACGGATTTCATTACAAATTCACGCGCAAAACGGTCGATTTCAAGAACGTCGTCGAGAGTATATACGTCCTTTTTCGGCACATTCGGAAGTATCGCTTCAACCTTTTTCGCAATATCGAGAAAACCGATTTTGCCGTTTCTAAACAGGAGGTTTGCCTGCTCGTTTGCTCCGTTTACGGCAGCGGGATAAAGTCCGCCGCGGTCTATCGCCTCTCTGCAAATATTTATGCAGCGAAATGTGTCGTAATCCGGCTCAAAGAACGTGAGCTTCCCCAAAGAAGCCAAATCAAGCTCGCCTACGGGAGACTCATATCTTTCGGGATAGGTCAAAGCATACTGTATCGGGATTCGCATATCGGGAAGCCCTAACTGCGCTATAACGGAATTGTCGTCATATTCAACGGCAGAATGAACAATGCTCTCACGATGAACGACGATTTTAACGTCATGCGGACTTACGCCGAAAAGCCAGACGGCCTCGATAAGCTCCAAGCCCTTATTCATCATTGTAGCGGAATCTATGGTTATTTTTGCGCCCATAGACCAGTTCGGGTGCTTTAAAGCATCGTTCACGGTAACTTTTTCAAGCTCCTGCGCGGTCTTGCCGAAAAACGGGCCGCCGGAGGCCGTGAGAATTATCTTTTTTAACGCCCTGTTAGAAGGTTTCCCCTGAAGAGCCTGAAATATAGCCGAGTGTTCGGAATCCACGGGAAGAATATCGACATTTTCCCTTTCGGCGGTATCCATAACAAGTCTGCCGCCGGCAACAAGAGTCTCTTTATTGGCAAGCGCCAATTTTTTGTGAGCCTTGATTGCCGTCAGAGTCGGCTCAAGGCCCGCCATACCGACAACGGAATTGAGTACCGTATCGGATTTATCATAAGCGGCACATTCACAGACTCCCTCTGAGCCCGAAAGAATTTTTGTGCCCGTATCGGCTACGCGCACCTTTAAATCCTTTGCCGCGTCCTCGGATACCAGCGCCGCGACGTCCGGTTTGAATTCGCGAATCTGTTCCTCGATTTTTTTGACGTTTGAAAAAGCGGACAAAGCCCTGACGCGGTACCCGCGCTTGCGGGCAACGTCAAGACTTTGAGTTCCTATTGAGCCTGTCGAGCCTAAAAGTGATAAATTCTTTGTCATGCTAATTTAATCCTTGAATAAATAATGATTATCGCATAGAGCGCACCGAGAACAAAGAGCGCGCTGTCAAATCTGTCCATAACTCCTCCGTGACCCGGGAAGAGCTTGCCGTAATCCTTGACGCCGAAATTTCTCTTGAGTACGGACGCCGAAAGGTCACCGCACATACCGATAACGCAGAGTATAAGGGAAATTATTGCTATCTCCCACCAAGTGAAGAGATGAACGGTAAAATATTTGCTGTCGAAAACAAGGAAGAGTATTACTGAGCTGAGGACTCCCGCAAAGGCTCCGCCGACGGCACCCTCTATGGTCTTTTTGGGGCTGATGTTCGGAGCCATTTTGTGCTTGCCGAAAAATCTGCCCGCAAAATACGCAAGCGAATCCGTAAGCCACGCCGAGAAAAGCCCAAGCAGTATGAAAAAGAGGCCGTAGTGCTTATCGTAAAGCTCCGGGTATGTAACGCCGACGTCACGCATCATTATGAGCGTTGAAAATCCCCACGGAACAAAGTACGAGGCCACTACAACCGCGGCAACGTCCTCAAACTTTGTATGCTCGTAGTCGGTTATCATAAGAATGAACAAAAGCAGTATGTAAAGTATTACTATGGCAAGCGCGGGAATAAAAATGCCCCGCTCGGTAAGATAATGATTAAAGCCGTAGTAAAGCGGTATAATACCTGCAAATATAAGACTTATAATATGTATCGCTTTGTTTTTGACACCGATAACTCTCTCGAGCTCGAATGCGGCCATAACGGCAAAAAAGGCAACCACTATGGGAAAAACCGGTGTAAATCTGATGGCGAGCATTCCCACGGCAAACAGCGCGGCAACAACGCCTACGACGATTCTTGTAAGCATAAAGAGCCTCCTAAATATTGGTTTCGACATTTAGGTTTTCGGCTCTCTGCCAAAAACCCGTATCCTTTATATTATACCCCACCGAATCTGCGGCTGCGATGCTCATAAGCACGCAAGGCCTCCACAAAATCCTCTTCGGTAAAATCCGGCCACAAAACATCGGAATACCAAAATTCCGCATAGGCCGACTGCCACAATAAAAAGTTAGAAAGGCGCTGCTCTCCGCTCGGTCGAATAATGAGATCGGGGTCGGGCATACCGGCGGTGTAGAGATGTGACGAAATTGTGTCCATATCAATTTCCGACGGCTTTATTTTGCCTTTTTTCACGTCCTCCGCAATCTCGCGCACGCTCTCTGCTATCTCCTGCCTGCCGCCGTAGTTCACGGCAATGTTGAGCATTATGCGGTCCTCTTTTCTGCCTATTCGCTCAACCTGCTTCATGAGAAGCCTTATGTCGGCAGGGATACCCTCGCGAGAGCCTATAAAGCTTATGCGGATACCGTTTTTTCTGTCCTCTTCCACTCTGCCGAGCGCCTCCTTGAGGTACTCGCGGAAGAGATTCATTATTGCGGAAACCTCCTCCTTGGGACGCTTCCAGTTCTCTGTTGAAAAAGCATAAAAGGTTATGTACTTTATGCCGAGGTCGGCCGCAAACTCACCTATTTTGCGGAAGGTCTTGGCACCCTCAATGTGCCCCTTATAACGCGGCAAGTCCCGTTTTTTTGCCCAACGGCCGTTTCCATCCATTATTACGCCGACGTGCTTCGGCAAGACCTCAAAGGTCGGCAGATTATCGTAATCCATTTACTTTTACCCTTTTTGTGAATTGCGGAGATTGCATATTGCTCCGAGCGGCTCTCCGCAACCGACGAAGCAGGCTTTTATTTGCAAATTATATTCGGGCTTTCCGCGCATTTTCTCACAGCAAAACCTCACCGCCGTATATGCATACCGCAAGGCGCAAGAAACGAAGTTTTACAGGAAACTCAGCCCCGAACCTCAAATCATTTTTCGGCGATGTTTTTTTCGCAAGACAAGGCTTCTAAGCCGCCGCTGTATATGCATACCGCAAGGCGCAAGAAACGAAGTTTTACAGGAAGCTCAGCCCGAACCTCAGCTCATTTTTCGGCGATGTTTTTTCGCAAGACAAGGAAAATGAGCGACGGCGTACTGTCGGTACTCCGAGCGAAATTTGACACAGTATTGCGGAAAAACAGCCCGAAAAATCAGATTTCCATAATGTCGGCTTCCTTTTTCTTTGCCATATCGTCAATTTCTTTAACGTATTTGTCGGTTATCTTCTGAACCTCGTCCTCACCGTCGTGGAGCTCGTCTTCGGTTATAGCTTTATCTTTGTTGAGCTTTTTTAATTTTTCCATAGCGTCACGGCGAATGGAGCGAACGGCAACCTTTGCCTCCTCGGCATATTTGCCTACCTCTTTGGCAAGAAGTTTTCTCTTTTCCTCGGTGAGAGGCGGGAAGTTAAGGCGGATAACCTTGCCGTCATTCATCGGATTAACTCCGAGGTCTGACGCCTGTATAGCCTTTTCAATGGTATTTATGGTGCTTACGTCCCACGGCTGAATGACAAGATTTCTGCCCTCGGAAACCGAGACGGCAGCCATCTGCTGAACGGGAGTGGGGCAGCCGTAATAATCTACGACTACCTTATCGAGCAGCGAAACGGAAGCTTTTCCGGCGCGCATCGAAACATATTCGTTATGAAGAGACTTAACGCTCTTCGTCATTTTTTCATTGGCAAAATCATAAACCTCTTGCATGGTTTTTCCTCCTGAAAATATATTGTTATTTGACTAACGTGCCTATTTTTTCACCCGCTGCGGCGCGAATGATGTTTTCGGGATCGTTGAGATTGAAAACAAGTATCGGAATATTGTTGTCGCGGCAAAGCGAAGCCGCGGTGCTGTCCATTACCTTGAGTCCCTTTGCGAGAACCTCGGTGTGAGTAAGCTCATCATATTTTACGGCGTCGGCAAAGCGGTTGGGGTCCTTATCGTAAACGCCGTCAACATTTGTCGCCTTAAATATAACGTCGGCGTTTATCTCAGCAGCGCGAAGAGCCGCCGCAGTATCGGTTGAGAAGAACGGGTTGCCGGTTCCGCAGCCGAATATTACAACTCTGCCCTTTTCAAGGTGACGAACCGCTCTGTTGCGGATATAAGGCTCTGCCACACGGGGCATTTCGATGGCCGTCTGAACTCTGACCGGAACGTCGAGCTGCTCAAGAGTGTCGGCAAGAGCAAGCGCATTCATAACCGTTGCGAGCATACCTATATGGTCGGCTCTGGTTCTGTCCATATTACCGCTGGAGCGGCCGCGCCAGAAGTTTCCTCCGCCTACGACGAGGCCTATCTGAACGCCCATCTCGGAGCATTTTTTTACGTGCTTGCACACGTCGCTTACCGTGTCGAAATTGATACCGTGACCCTCTTTGCCGGCGAGAACCTCACCGCTGAGTTTTAACAGTATTCTTTTATATGCAGGCTGCATTTTTTAATTCCTCCATTCATATTTTAAGTCATACTTATAATTAAATATATTTTATCTTAAATTCGCTGTTATGTAAAGTGCTTTTTGACCTTTAACGCGCAAAGACGGAGCGTCTTTTAAAATTAAGACGCTCCGTCACGCTTTTTGCTGCGGCAGGATTTAATTTAAGCAGGCAAAAGGCTTTCAAAGTCAATATATTTTCCGTCCTTTTCGGCCTCGATGTGGAAATGCGTTCCGTCCGCCGACTCGGCAGGTATCTCGGAGAGATTTCCGATTTTATCGTTGATTTTTACCTCATCGCCCTCGCTTACGGTGCTGCCCTTGCCGAGTCCGCAATACCTCACGGTAAGCCCGTCAAGGTGGTCGATTTCAACCGTCGTTCCCCACAAAACGTCGTCATATACCCTTGTGACCCTACCGTTGTTGACGGCTCTTACGGGGTCGCCGATATTTCCGGCATAATCCGTGCCGTTATGGGTTCGCCAATCGCCCATTGTCTTTGACATTACAAGCGTGTCGCCCGAAAACGCCTTTATGACATCGGTATCTATCGGTTTTACAAACTGCGCCGCCCGTGACAGCCTTGTCTCCTCCTCGGTTTTCGATGTATCCGGTGCCGTTTCGCGACGAGTATCGGGCACATCCGTCACTATATCCGCCGCAGGGACGGTATACACAGCGGTAACGCTCTGCTCCGTTTTTCGAGTTGACTCGCCGTTGTCGGTCTTTACTCTAAATTTTGCCGACCAAAGCGAAACGCCCAGAGCCGAAACTATGCACAGCGCGGCTATGATGTAAAATGGGCTCAATTTCTTCAGCAGCTTCTTTTTTGAGCTTTTTTCTTTTTGTATCAAAAGAACACCTCCCAAGGTTATTCTTGACACAAAATACCGAACGTATACGATAAAGAGGGATAAACCGCCGCAATTCGCGCTATATAATATAGTATAGAAAAAGGCACCGTAAGCATACAGCCTACGGTGCCTCGGAAATTCGGACTTTTGTTAAAAGTACAGGCAAAAAATAATTTCCCGTAAAAAAGGAAAATCCCCGATTGCGGCATCGGGGATTCCCTATTGAGGGGTTGCTTGAGGAGGGGGTATAAAGTACTCAGTCGGACGGGTTGCGGCTCCCTTCCTGTCGAGTACAGGTAAACTATAACCGATAAATGTGAATTAGAAATGAACAAATTATAAAAAAATACAATAAAATTAAAAATTTTATTTTTTTCTCGTTTTTCGGCAAACAAATGTTTGCTTTTTCAGAACATTTGTGTTACAATGAAAAAAACGCAATCGAATGGGGGCAGTGAGATGAAAACCATCAACGAAACTCAGAAGAAAATATACGAATATCTTATGGAGCGCTCGCAGTGCGGAGTTCCGCCTTCAGTCCGTGAAATCGGTGCCGCCGTGGGGCTTAAATCGACCTCCTCGGTGCAGGCGAACCTCGACGCGCTTGAAGAGGCGGGTTACATAGAGCGTGACCCGATGTTAAAAAGGTCGATACGTGTTACCGGCGACGCGGAAAACGTAACCAATGTTCCGCTTCTCGGAACGGTCACGGCCGGTATGCCGATACTCGCCGTTGAGCAGATTGAGGGCTATCTGCCATACAGCGGCAGAGTCTCGCGCGATAAGCCGCTGTTTGCGCTGAAGGTTCGCGGCGAAAGTATGATTTGGGCCGGTATTCTCAGCGGCGATATTGTAATTGTCGAAAAAACTCCCGTTGCCGCAAACGGCGAAATAGTCGTCGCCATGATTGATGACGAAGCAACCGTAAAAAGATTTTATAAAGAAAACGGTCATTTCCGCCTTCAGCCGGAAAACGACGCCTTTAAGCCCATTATAGTGGATGAGGTAATAATTCTCGGCAAGGTCGTGGGTCTTATGAGGTATTACGACTGACAGAATGACCTTTGACGCCCCTTCGCCCGTCAAAATATGCTAAGCATTGCACCGATTTGCTTTTTAAGCGAGTCGGTGTTTTTTTGCACGGTAAGCCTTGAGTAAGTCCGTTAATCAGGACATTTCATTACTCTTTGGTATGTTCTATTGACCGAAAAGCCCTTTTCTGCTAATATTGTATTTGCAGACGAACATTTGTTCGACAGCAGAAAGGGGCGATAAATTTGACATTATCCGAATTATCCGGGGAATACTTAAAGGAGGAGGAGAAGCTTACGCGGCAAATTAAGAGCTTTACTCCCGAAATTCACCGTTTGACGGGCGAGGACCTCTACCTCGCAAGGCGGCGGCTTATGTGTCTTTATGAAATGCGCAGCGACGTGAGAGCCGTGGCAAGGAAGCTCGAAAATTACTACGACAAGGGTGATATGCGGCCTGTTTACCGCAAACATTGACAATATTTTTTGTCGAACCGTCGGCTAATTGTAACTTTTCCTATTGATAAATTTATCACGAAACTGTATAATGTTTCCGTAACAAATTGAAAGGAGCTTCAAAATGATAAACTATTCACAGGAAGTTGAAAAAATGTGTTGCGTTGCCAAAGGGCCGAAACACGGTCCCGCGCCTATCCCCGAAGAGGGCAAATGGGTAAAGGCATACGACATCAAAGATATTTCCGGATTTTCACACGGCGTCGGCTGGTGTGCTCCGCAGCAGGGTGCGTGCAAGCTCAGCCTTAATGTAAAGGACGGCGTTGTTGTAGAAGCACTCGTTGAGACAATCGGTTGCTCGGGTATGACCCATTCGGCTGCTATGGCGGCGGAAATTCTCCCCGGCAAAACTCTTCTTGAGTGCCTTAACACAGACCTTGTTTGCGACGCAATCAACGTTGCTATGCGTGAGCTTTTCCTTCAGCTCGTATACGGCAGAAGCCAGTCCGCTTTCTCGGAGGACGGTCTTACCGTCGGCTCCGGTCTTGAGGATCTCGGCAAGGGTCTTCGCTCTCAGGTAGGTACAATGTTCTCTACCGAAAAGAAGGGCGTTCGTTACATGGAAATGGCAGAGGGCTATGTTACCCATATGGCTCTTGATAAGGACGATCAGGTTATCGGTTACGAATTCATAAAAGTCGGCAAAATGCTTGAGGACATCCGTCACGGCATGGACGCCAACGAGGCTCTTAAGAAGAATACCGGAAGCTACGGCCGTTATGCAGAGGGCGTTAAATTCATCGACCCTCGTGAAGAATAATTGAAGGAGGGACTTACAAATGGCTAATGATGTAGTATTTGAGGGCAAAGAAAGAAGAATGCCCAAAATAGAAAAATGCCTTGCCGACAACGGCATAGAAAGCCTTGAGGCTGCAAGAGACCTCTGTCTTTCAAAGGGCATAGATGTTGAGTCTATCGTCAAGGGCGTTCAGCCTATTGCTTTTGATAACGCTGTTTGGGCTTACACTCTCGGTGTTGCTCTCGCTATTAAATCGGGCGTTAAAACCGCTTCGGAAGCTTCGGCGGTTATCGGCCAGGGACTTCAGGCGTTCTGTGTACCGGGCTCGGTTGCAGAGCAGAGAAACGTCGGCCTCGGTCACGGAAACCTCGGCGCAAGACTTCTTCATGAAGACACAAAATGCTTTGCATTCCTCGCAGGTCACGAGTCATTCGCGGCAGCCGAGGGTGCTATCGGTATAGCTAAGACCGCAAACAAGGTTCGCAAGACTCCTCTTCGCGTTATCCTTAACGGTCTCGGAAAAGACGCTGCCATGATTATTTCAAGAATAAACGGCTTCACATACGTTCAGACCGATTATGACTTCTACACAGGAGAGCTCAAGGTCGTAAACGAGACAAAGTATTCCGACGGTGAGAGAGCTGCCGTTAAGTGCTACGGTGCTAACGACGTTCTTGAGGGCGTTGCCATAATGAAGAAAGAGGGCGTTGACGTTTCCATCACCGGTAACTCAACCAACCCGACACGTTTCCAGCACCTCGTTGCAGGCACTTACAAGAAATGGGCTAACGAAAACGGCGTTAAATACTTCTCGGTTGCTTCCGGCGGCGGCACAGGCCGTACTCTTCATCCGGATAACGTTGCGGCAGGTCCCGCTTCATACGGTCTCACCGACTCTATGGGCAGAATGCACGGCGACGCTCAGTTCGCAGGTTCTTCCTCCGTTCCGGCTCACGTTGAAATGATGGGCCTTATCGGTATGGGCAACAACCCGATGGTAGGCGCTACCGTTGCTTGCGCTGTTGCAGTTGAAGAGGCTGCTAAATAATTAAGCTGAAGCTTAACTCAATTCATTTTCAAAAAGACTGTCGCAGAACCGAATGTTCATATGGTAGCTACTCATAAAACAGTATCAAAAATCTACTGAAACAGGGTAGCTGCCATACGGATTGCAACAGAAAGCGGGCAAGAAGCCATAGACTTCTTGCCCGCTTTTTTATGTCATAATAAAATATACTTAATTTCCTAATCTTTTTATTCCTTAAAAGGCGATGAGATTTAGAGGTCTTTTACATGGTTTTGTGTACTCAGAATTAAGTTGCTATTATGTAAATAATTAAACAGTATTTTTTCTGTAAGTGCTTTTCTGATAGATTTTATGCAGAATCCAACTTGTTAATAATCAAAAAAGTATACATATTGATTTTAATATTTAAAAACCAATGAATAGAAGCGAGATTTTTTTATTTACAACAATTTTTTCAATTGCACAACTTAACAAAAATCTGAAAAATAAGCATATTTTTATTTTATTTTGTTTTTTGTTAATTCAAAATTTGTTGCATAGATATCATTATTCGTCTTGTTCTGTATTTTGTACTTAATAAGCAAAATCAAATACTATATATTGTGTCAATATTATTAAAACGAAAATATAAAACAACTCGAAAAACCAACTCAATTGACAAATACAGCTTTATACAGTATAATGTAGAAAATATATAAAGGTGGGCTAAAATCATGGAAGCAAACAACGATATATCTGTTCTTATTTCAATTTCACGCAATATACTTTCTGAACTTGAACTATTGACTTCATCTATAAAGGCATCCGCTTTGGTGAGGTTTCAGAATGAATTTCTTATAACAGATTTGCAGAGAAAAATTTATTCAGAAATCGATGGAGAAAAGGACTCTCAAGCAATCGCTGACGCAACCGGAGCTTCTTTACGAGCTGTGCAGTTACTTATAAAAGATCTGACGGAAAAAGGCCTCATAAACGTTCAAAAGCGTGGACGTTCCATTATTCCCCATAAAGCTATCTCTAAAATTGCAACATATTATGCACAGCGGGATATTCTTAATGGAGGAGGGCAACTTGAATGAACAATGAAAATACTTTTGAAGAAATGTTTGCGGAGTTTTTAAGGATTTACAAATTTGTAAACCATTCAAAAATTGTAGAAGCACTTAACAATGAGCTTGATGATAATTCAAATAATAAGAAAAAAATTTATGAGCTTTCTGACGGGAATAGGTCAACACGGGATATTCAAAAGATTGTTGGAGTTAGTCCACCAACGATTACCGCGTACTGGAAACAGTGGTCATTAGCCGGTATTGTGATTCCCGCTGAAAGGAAAGGCAGATATAAGGCAGCGTTTGACCTAAAAGAATATGGGTTGTCTGTTTTAGAAGAAATCGATCAAGGAGATGAACTGTAATGCAAATGAATGATTATATGGAGCAGCAAATCCTCAATGAACTTATTCAAATCCGCAAAATGCTTACAATATTATCACAGGACAAGCTCGAAAGTTTCAATGACAGCATTAACAAAAGATTTTTAACTACTGAACAGCGTCGTCAAATGTATGAACTATTCGACGGAGAAAATTCTTATAAGACAATTGCAGATGCAGTAAATATTTCATCAGAGGGTGTCCGAAAATTTGCTGTTCAGTTAGAACAAGCAGGTCTTGTAGAACTTGTGCCTGTTGGTAAGACTAAAAATCCCAAACGTGTATTTTAAGGAGGAAAATGAATGCCTGGGATAACGCGAGAAGAATTTCAAAGGTTAGCTGACGATTTAATTCAAGTAAAAAACGATGTAAATACAATTAAAGCAAATACGCAGTTAACAGCAAGTATTTTGTCCATGTTATATAGCAGAGATATTATAGATTATGTGTTTAATGTTGCCAAAACCGAACGTCTCTGTAAAGCACTAATATTATGTAAAGAGCCCAAAACAGCTAAAGTGTTAAGTGATATTCTGGAAATCAAACAGCAGAACTTTTTGAGAGACATTTATAATAAATTAGGTGATTCCCTTTTGCGTCGTCGCGATGATGGAAATGGTCGTATCACTTACATTCGGACAGAATATCTTGACACAATTGGATTTGACAAAATAGCCGCTAATAAATATCCAAATCTCAAGGAGTTAATCTAATGAATGCTCTATTAGTATTATTTTGGGCTTCATTTTTGTGCTTAATTATATCTTTAATTACATTAACGTTTCCTACAATTTATCCACGAAAATATATTAAAAACGGCTCAAAAAAGATACAAATCATCTCGTTGATTATCTATATTATAATTTGTATCATTGCTATTGCGTTATATGGTTTCTTAAAAATAAAAATAACTTTTTGGGAAATAAAAGTTGCTATTATGGTGATACCAGTCGTAGCATGCATTTTATTTTCGGTGTTTCTCTACTATCCCTTAACGCGTTTTTTAGTTCGCACAAATATCGAAGACCAAAGCACAATGGATACACTTCTTACACAGCTGTTTAAATGTTCATTTAGTGACAAAGATGGCAGTAAAAATGCGTTGAATACATTAAAAGCATTTATTCACGATAACAAAGAATTTGTTACACAATATGGTTTGCTGGTATATTTGTCAGAATATATTAATCAGTCACAGTATTCAATAAATAGTAAACCGGATGAAAACATTATTCGTTGTGTGTTAGATAGATGTAATCAAGTAAAACATGACATTGACAATTATTCTCCGGAGCCGTTTCCTAATATTGGATTGATTTTATCCTTTGTTTTTTCGACAATCCTTACTGTTCTTTTGTCGATTATAACAGTAATTCCACAATAGTGACAGTATAAGCAACTAACTACAATAGTGTAACTTAAAGTAACTAATGTACGGTTGCGACAGAAAGCGGATAAGAGGTCAAAGACTTCTTATCCGCTTTTTCTATACCGCATGGAACAATAGAACAGCATTTTGCACTTCCGAGAGATATTATATTGCCTACTCCGTTTCTGCACTCCGTAAACCGCATAAATACAGGCTTTTTACCCACCTAAATATCCATGATGGCAGGAAAAATAAATGCCATGTTTGAGGGCGCAAGCGGGTTATCCGTTTGCGCCCTCTTAATTGCCCAACAGCAAAGATGGGAAAAGCCGTCAAGGACGCGAAGCGCGAAGTTTATCCTTGACGGCTTTTTCTGACTTTGCTACTTGTCATCTGTCAAAGCGGAACTTGGGTAAGGCTTCCATTAAGCATGCTTTGAGGTAGTCTTGAATATCATCGTTGATACTCCCTTGAAAGTAGGACAGATATTTGATGTAGTCGGTATAAGTTTGAATGACGGTGTTCACCGCTTCCGGCTCCCCTGCGGTTGCCTTTACAATCGTTTCATAGGGCAGCAAATTGTACTTTCTATTCTTCATTTTCTAACACATCCATTTCTTTTCGCAGTAAGCGCAAGGCAATCTTCCGCCTGCGGAAGACTGCACTTCGGCTAATACCGCATATCTTGCCGATTTTCTCGTCGCTGTAACCGAGGTAGTACCACAAAAGCAGCACTTCCCGCCGCTTTTCCGGCAGACGTGAAAGCGCGGCTGCTAACTGTTCGCTTTCCACAATGACCGTTTTCCCATGAACGGTAAAAACCGTGGGTACATCGTATTTTACGAAATACTCATCTGTTGAAGTAGCAGGCTCAAAATCAAACTCACGAAGATAGTCAAGAGACACTTCAAACTGCTGCTTTTTCCGCAGTTTCTTGTAAGCGCCCAGCGCCGCATGATAAAGCACAATCTTGCAAAAGGCGTTGAAAGTGCGCTCGATATGTTCCCGGTATTGCTCTGTATTCATCATTTTCTTACCCCCTTTCTTCCCAAAACAGGGGGCAAAACAACAAACGCCCATGCAGCATAAAACCGCATGGGCGTTGAAAGTGGGAACCCTGAGAGATAACTATATGATTTGTGTGTTCATACTCATAGGCGCAAAATCCCGTATAGGTGCAAAGGCTTTTTTTGAGCGCATATCATGGGAAACTATGAAGCGACGATCAACAAACATTTTGATACCTCCAATAAAGTAAAAGAGCCGATAACCGCATTTTGATCTGCGTGTTATCGGCTCTGCGTCTGTGCGTCTGGCTCTTGGATAACGGATATTCTCATGTGCTTTACGCTAATTAGCGTTTCCTGTTTGCACTTCGGACAGAACAACGAGAAGTTTTCAAGTACCGTATCTTCCCGCAATCTTATCCGCGTCTTGCTCTTGCAAACAGGGCATAGCAGCCATTTTATATTCAAAACTTTAGCGTCCTTTCACTATACTGTGCAGCCGGTTATCTACCACGAACTTCTTTTTTCTCGGGTCACCTTCTGCACGATATATCATAAGCGTTTTCAAATCAAATACAGAACTCCAAACCGTTTCAAAATTAGGGTCATCATATTGACACATAAACCCGTAATCGCCTTTTAGAAGCTGTTTTGTCGTTTCAATATAGTCGTCTTGAATATGAGTTGAAAAACTATCTATAACCGTTTGGTATCGCCTATCGGAAAAATAATCATCTCCATTCGCCATGTCAAAGGGCTTCATTTCATTGGAAGTAAAGCTATTAACGGTACATATGATTTTGCCTTTATTAGAGCAAATCGCTTTACGTATTCTCTTTGTGGTAGGCGTACATTCTATAACTGCCATTTCCCCACTTTTGTCTGCAACTAAAATATTGCAGTTAGAAGCTATCGGCAATTCCCTAAGTAAAGAGATTGCGTTTTGCACGGTATCTGCTTTTTCAAGCAAATATCTTACAATAAAACAAGAATTAAATCCTGCCTGTATTTTGTCAAGGCTTGTCATTACAAAAGTCATAGCAACAGCTAAACTATGTTCATTTAGACCTTCTTCCCCATTGATGAAAGAGGAAGTCGTAAGGTTAAATCTATTTCCGTTTAATGGAGCATATATTTCGCTCTTGCTTCCATTTCTCAAATACGGCGGCAAATCATTGTTTCTACCATAAATCACTTGTCCACCTTTAGCATAGGCAAATGCAGTACACCCTCTAATCTCAACGGGGATATTTTCTTCCAAGTTATACATACAGCAGCCCATACATAACATCCATGAAACAAATGTATCGTAATCTGCGCCTATGGTATCGCTCACGCCTTTTATTTCTGCACAAACTTCTGGGAAATAGTCTTTTAGTATTTTTTCGCTTTGTTTTCCATGTTCAAGCTGAAACTCATCAAGATGTAGAGGGAAAGATATTTTGCACTTCTGAAAAATCTTGCCCCGCTTAACACCCATTTGATAATGGTCGCCTTTTAATCGTAAGTGGTACATGAGTTATTCTCCTTTTCTTTCCTTATAGCAATCCATACTTCTGAATGTCCACTAACAGGTGTTTCCTTACAAACGGGATACACTTCTATGTCCGGAAATCCGGCATATTCATAGCCCGAAAATGGCAGCCACTCCGTATAAAACCTTCTAAAAATACTTTGCACATTCTCTTTGAAATAACCGTTATTTTCAAATACAGCCCATGTAGCCGCTGGTATTTCAAATGCGAACATACCATTAGGAACAGGCACATCCGTAGCAACTCCAATGTAATAGAAAAAACTTTTGGGACTTTCATATACGCTTACGCCCAATATCCCCTGTGAGGACTGATTTGATAAACTGCATATTTCAGAAAATAGATTACTGCTCAAAACAGATTGCCAAAATGGAGGAATATTCTTTTGATTTTCCTCCATGTCCGTAGACAACGGAATACGAACTCCCACAATCCTCATAGATTGTTTTTCTGCAATGTGGTATGGCATAGCATTTCCTCCTGTAACTTGAACTGAAAAATGAATTGCCGGATAAGCATTTAGTGTACTTCCCATGTTTTTTGCTGCGGCGGGGGAAATGTTATGTACGCTCTGAAAAGCACGATTAAATGATGTTGGGGAAGTGTACCCATATTTCAAAGCGACGTCTATCACTTTAGCGTCTGTCCGCTGTAATTCAAAAGCAGCTTGTGTCATTCTCCTGCGCCGGATATATTCCGATAACGAAATACCAGCAACATAAGAAAATATCCGTTGAAAATAGAAAACCGAGCAACAGGCGATCTGAGCAACTTCTTCATAAGACAAATCACGATCCAAATTGTTTTCTATGTAATCTATTGCAGCACTTAGTTTTTTCAACCATTCCATTTATTGCTCCCCCTTATCTATAAGCATAAACTCGTAAACTATATTTTTCCTCGCTTTTCATGTCCACTTTTGTAAACTCATTCATAGTGTAATGGAATAAAAAATATGTTGCAAACCTTTTGGTCTGTCAACATTTTCTTTTCCTTATGTTTGGCATTTTTAGATTTTTGCGTGTTGTATATAGCGGGGGAAAAACGCAACAAAAGCCGCCTTTCAAACGGGATATTGAGTGAGAGAAAGTAAAGGGTTTGGGAAACTCCCAACAAGCCAAGAAGGGCAAATGGGTACTCATTTGCTGTGCTTGCTCCCTACTCAAAACAAGGAAGGACGGGAAAGGAATGGAAGGTCAACGAAAAATTAAAGACGGGCATATCGTGGTAAAAAATCCGCTGTATCAAGAATTGCCGACACACGAAATCACAATGCAGTCCGGCAGGACGCTCTATCGTTTTACGGGAAGTTACGACGGAAACCGAAGCCTGCCCCACAAAGTTTTGCAGCTAATGGCGAGGCCGCCTATTGATGAAGAAAACAAGGAGCGTTAAAATGAGTACAAGCAATCCTGTAATGGCAGACTGCCCGCCGATGAAAGGAGCAGAAAATATGTTAAGGCAGTCTGGTAAAATTACCGCCCTTTATTGCCGCTTATCCCGCGACGATGAATTGACGGGCGACAGCAACAGCATTGTTAATCAAAAGGCGATTTTAAGTAAATACGCAAAAGAAAATCATTTCTCAAATACTGCATTTTTCGTGGATGACGGGTATTCCAGGACAAACTTCAACCGTCCAAGTTGGAGCGAACTTTTGGAACGGATTGAAAACGGAGAAGTGGCAACACTGATTGTCAAAGATATGTCGCGGCTTGGACGTGATTATCTGAAAGTGGGCTTTTACACCGAAGTCCTGTTTGTAGAAAAGGGCGTGCGGTTTATCGCGATCAACAACGGTATTGACAGCGCAAACCAACAGGACAGCGACTTCACCCCGTTTCTCAATATCATCAACGAGTGGTATGCGAAAGACACAAGTAAGAAAATCCGCGCGGTGATGAAGTCTAAAGGAGAAGCAGGGGAACATCTATGTACCAACCCGCCCTATGGCTACACGAAAGACCCGGACAACAAAAAACAGTGGATTGTGGACGCGGAAGCCGCCGAAGTAGTCAAGCGGATATTTGCCCTCTGCTTGGACGGATACGGGCCGTCGCAGATCGCCCGTATTCTGAAAAAGGATAAAATCATAACGCCGACAATCCATTTTCAACAGACAGGCAGGGCGACGAGAAACGCACCGCCCGACAATCCCTATAATTGGACAGGAGATACCATAGCCGACATTTTGGAGCGTCCAGAATATCAAGGGCATACGGTAAACTTCAAGACTTATAAGCAGTCCTACAAGAGTAAAAAGACTTGCTACAATCCCGAAGAAAAATGGCTTGTGTTCGAGAATACCCACGAAGCAATCATTGACGCTGACACATGGCAACGAGTGCAGGAATTACGGAAGAACAAACGCCGCCCGACAAGGACAGGAAAAACAAATATGTTCTCCGGTATTGCGCGATGTGCTGACTGCGGAGAGAAACTCTATTACTGCACAAGCAAGAACTTTGAAGCACGTCAAGATCATTTTGTCTGCTCTACTTCAAGGCTGAAAGGGAAAGAAGTTTGCCCGACGCATTTTATCCGCGCCGTTGTGTTGGAACAGGGTGTGCTCACCCACATGAGAATGACGATTGCCTGTGTCGCGAACCACGAAGAACAATTTCGTAAAGCTATGGGCGCGAAACAGAAAGCCGAAGCGAAAAGAGAACTTGCGGCGAAGCGGCGACAACTCACACAAGCGGAACGACGGATAGAAGAACTTGATCGGCTATTCAAGCGTATTTACGAGGACAACGCCAACGGGAAATTATCTGACAGCAGATTTCAAATGCTCTCGGATGATTACGAACAGGAGCAGGAAGAACTGCGGGAAAAGCTGTTGCGATTGAACGAAGAAATTAACGAACAGGAAAAACAGGCAGAGAACATTGACAGGTTTATTCTCAAGGTGCGGAAGTATCTCAACTTGGGCGAGCTAACGCCCACTGTCTTAAATGACATGGTAAAGGCGGTATATGTTCACGCGCCGGACAAATCAAAGGGTTATCGAGAACAGCAGATTGACATTTCCTATGACCTTGTGGGAATACTTCCCGCGTCTTTGATGAATGACCTGCAAAACGGAGAAACGGCATAGCCGAAGCTACGCCGTTTCCCGAAAACAATTTTATGCTGTTTTATGAGGGCTGCCCCTAATGCGGCAGTCTTTTTTGTTATATTTTATTGCAAACACCGAATATATGTGCTATTATAGAATTTACCGGCAGTAAGTGATATATAATCACATCGACGCCGGAATAAACTTGCGGAAACATGCGGAGAAAATTAAATATGGAAAAAATAAGATTTGCGGTTGAAATCAGCAACAGCAGTGTTGAAAAGCTTTGGGAACTTCTCTTAGGTGACGGATTTTTTGAGTTTCTGCCCTCATTTAAGAAACGTATAGACACAGAAGACGGTTTTACAATTGTGCTGAAACATCACAAGTTTTCTGTCACATTCGATGATTTGGTGCCTTACAGTGTTGTTTCGGGAAAAGTGTCGAGCTATCCGTATCACATTGAATTTCGATTTACGATAACGCCTCGCGAGGCCACCGAATATGCGGAGTTTACCGCTTGGCTTACGGGATTTGCCGAGAAAGTGCCTCTGTGCAGGAAGGTGTTTGCCGATAGATTCGACGAATATGTCGAGAGGCTTTTGTCACAGCTCTCAAAATATGAGAACCGCCGTCCTATCGGTTCTTGAGCAAATACTTATATGCATATGCAGCCATTGAAGGTGCTGAAAAAAGCGTGTGCTTACAACACAACAACCCGCTGAAATAACTATATAACATAAGACCCCGATATGCCGTTCATAAGGCATATCGGGGTTAATTTTATTTTTGCCGCTTCGGATTTTTAAAGTGCGCTTCAGTCGTACTTTTTACGTGCCACATAAGTTGTGTGCAATATATCATGAGCCTTGTGGCTTCCCGGCTCACCGAGGAATTCATCATACAGTTCCTTGACAGCCGAGTTTTCGTGCGAGCATCTCTTCGCATTATTTTTGTCCGACTCGTAGAGTGCCTTTGCGCGTCGTTCCTTTAAATCGACGAAATTGCGTACAACGGCGTGCTGTATAGGCTGACCGCCGCCGTTTATGCAGCCGCCGGGGCAGCCCATTATCTCAATAAAGGTGTAGTCGCCCGTACCGTCCTTTATCTTATCCATAAGATAGCCTGCGTTTTTGGTGCCGCTTGCAACAGCAACCTTTACGTTAAGACCGCCGACCTCATACTGCGCCTCTTTTATATTTTTCATTCCGCGAACATCATTAAATTCCGGCGACGGAGCCTCCGCACCCGTTATAAGTTTAACCGCGGTACGAAGAGCCGCCTCCATAACTCCGCCCGTTGCGCCGAAAATAGTTGCGGCACCGGTGCTCTCGCCGAACGGATTGTCAAATTCCTCATCGGGCAAGTGCTTAAAGTAAATTCCCGCGCTCTCAATCATACGGGCAAGTTCTCTTGTCGTAATCGAGATGTCAACGTCAGGATAGCCGCTTGCCGCCTCGCCGTCACGCTTCGTCTCGAATTTCTTTGCCGTGCACGGCATAACGCCGACGACCACCATCTTGGAGGGGTCCATATTGAGCTTCTTTGCATACCAGGTTTTCATGGTTGCGCCGAACATCTGCTGCGGTGATTTGCAGGTGGAGAGATGCGGTATAAGCTCGGGATAATAGTGCTCGCAGTATTTAATCCAGCCGGGTGAGCAGGAGGTAATCATCGGAAGAACTCCGCCGTTTTTAACTCTGTCAACAAGCTCATTGGCCTCTTCTATAATGGTAAGATCGGCTGCAAAATCGGTGTCAAAAACCTTGTCGAATCCGAGTCTGCGAAGAGCGGCAACCATTTTACCCTCAACGTTTGTGCCTATCTTCATACCGAATGCCTCGCCGAGAGTTGCCCTGATTGACGGTGCGGTGTTGACGATTACAAACTTATCCGGATCGTTTATGGCCTCAAGCACCTTGCCCGTGTCGTCCTTTTCGACTATTGCGCCCGTGGGACAATTTACAATACATTGGCCGCACGATATACACGACACCGTCGCAAGGTCTCTGTCAAAAGCCGAGCTTATATGCGTATCAAAGCCTCTTGCGTTTGCACCGATAACGCTTATTCCCTGCGCATCGCAGGCGGCGACGCATCTGCGACAGAGTATGCATTTGTTGTTGTCTCTTATCATATGAGCGGCCGAATCATCAAAATCGTAATGGATTGTCTCGCCCTTGTATTCGTCCGCATTGTCCACGCCGAATTCCTTGCAGAGCTTTTGCAGCTCACAGTTTCCGCTGCGCACACAAGTTAAACATTTTTTATCATGAGTTGAAAGTATAAGCTCAAGAGTGGTCTTTCTTGAACGTCTGACCTTCTCGGTGTTGGTGAATATTTCCATACCCTCGGCCACGGGGAAAACACACGCCGTAACAAGGTTTCTTGCGCCCTTTACCTCTACCATACATATACGGCAGGCGCCTATCTCGTTTATATCCTTTAAGAAACAAAGCGTCGGGATTTCAATTCCGGCGTATCTCGCCGCCTCAAGTATTGAAATTCCGTTTGGCACGCTCAGGGGCATGCCGTTAATTTTTATATTGACATTTTCCATTTGGCACACTCCTTATCTTTTAACTATTGCGCCGAATTTGCAGGTCTGCATACAAACTCCGCACTTGACGCAAAGAGATTTATTTATAACGTGAGGCTCTTTTACATTTCCGCTTATTGCACCTACGGGACATTTTCTCGCACAGGCGGTACAGCCGCGGCATCTGTCCTCAAGTATCTCATAAGACAAAAGCGCCTTACATACGCCTGCCGGACATTTCTTATCAACCACGTGAGCCACATACTCGTCACGGAAGAATTTAAGAGTGGCGAGCACCGGATTCGGAGCCGTCTGACCGAGTCCGCAGAGGGAATTTGCCTTGATGTAATGGCAGAGTTCCTCAAGCTTGTCAAGGTCCCGAAGCGTTGCGTTGCCCGATGTTATCTTTTCGAGCATTTCAAGCAGGCGTTTTGTGCCGACGCGACACGGTGTACATTTGCCGCATGATTCGTCTACGGTAAAGTTAAGGAAGAATTTGGCAATATCCACCATACAGTCGTCCTCATCCATTACTATGAGTCCTCCGGAGCCCATCATACAGCCTATCGCCGTAAGATTGTCATAGTCAATGGGAGTATCCATAAGCGAAGCCGGTATGCATCCGCCGGAGGGGCCGCCTGTCTGAGCAGCCTTAAACTTTTTGCCGCCGGGTATGCCGCCGCCTATTTCCTCAACTATTTCGCGGAGAGTTGTACCCATTGGTATTTCTACAAGTCCCGTATTTTTGATTTTGCCGCCGAGAGCGAATACCTTTGTTCCCTTTGAACGCTCGGTACCCATGGAGGCGAACCAATCCGCTCCGTTAAGTATTATCTGAGCGACATTTGCAAAAGTCTCGACATTGTTTTCCGTGGTCGGCTTTCCGAAAAGCCCCTTGACCGCAGGGTACGGGGGTCTCGGTCTCGGCTCTCCGCGGTTGCCCTCGATGGAGGTCATAAGTGCGGTTTCCTCGCCGCATACAAATGCGCCCGCTCCGAGGCGTATATGAAGGTCAAAATCAAATCCGCTGTCGAATATGTTTTTGCCGAGCAGGCCGTACTCTCTCGCTTGCCCGATTGCTATTTCAAGCCGCTTGACCGCTATCGGATATTCTGCTCTTACGTATATGTAGCCCTCGCTCGCACCGGTGGCATAACCGCAGATGGCCATAGCCTCTATTATGCAGTGTGGATCGCCCTCGAGCACGGAACGGTCCATAAACGCGCCGGGGTCGCCCTCGTCGGCGTTGCAGACAACGTATTTTTGCTCCGATTTCTGCGCTGCGGTGAAGCTCCACTTTTTACCTGTGGGGAAGCCGCCGCCGCCTCTGCCCCTGAGTCCCGACTCGGAGATAATGTCTATAACCTGCGCGGGAGTGTATTCGGAGAGGCACTTTGCGAGAGCCGCATAGCCGTCATACGCTATATATTCGTTTATGTTTTCGGGGTCTATAACACCGCAGTTGCGAAGCGCAACGCGGTGCTGTTTTTTGTAGAAATCCGTCTCCTTGAGCGACTTTATGTCGTCCATGGTGAACTCCTCGAACAGCAGTCTCTTAACTATTCTGCCCTTTAAGAGATGCTCCTCAACTATTTCGGGAACATCCTCGGGCTTTACAAGCGAATAGTAGCTACCCTCGGGGTAAACCACCATTATCGGGCCGCGCGCGCAAAGTCCGAAGCAGCCGGTCCTTACAACCTTGACCTCGTTTTCGAGGCCGTGCTTTTTAATTTCGGATTCAAGCACCTCAATGATAGCGGCACTGTTTGAAGAGGTACATCCGGTACCGCCGCAAACGAGCACATGTGAACGATACATCGTTTAACCTCCTTAATCTTTAATGGCTCCGACCGTGAATTCCGCAACGGGGTTTCCGTTTACGATATGGTCGTTTACAACTCTTACTGCTTTTTCGGGCGTCATCTTAACGTACGTGACCTTTTCCTTGCCGGGCTCGGTCACCTCAACTATCGGCTCGTACTGACACATTCCTATACAGCCGGTCTGCTGCACGGAAACGCCCTTTACGTCTCTTTTTGCAATCTCATCGACAAACGCATTGAGAACGGGCCTTGCTCCGGCGGCTATGCCGCAGGTTGCCATACCGACGACCACCCTGATTTTTGAGTCTCCGGTATCCTCGCGCACCGTCATATTTTTTCTGGTTTTATCTCTTATTGCCATAAGCTCTTCTATACTTTTCATCTTCTGTTTCCTCCGCTGAATTTTTCCGTATTTTCGGTTAAATACTCACGTATCCATTTTCTGACCTCGGGCGCATCCATCGGCACATCGCCGAGAATATCCCGAATTTTTTGCGACTCGAATGAGAATGTGTCGTTTTCGTCACTCTCGGTAAAAGCTATGTTAACGTCCGGATTTGACACGCACAAGAGCTCCACCGTAGATGCTATATCGCCGAGCGGAATAAAGTCCACATTATCGGTTTTAAAAATCGCCGTGAGAGATGTGCCCTCGTTTACAACCGATGATATCTCAAACGAGCCGCCGCTCATTTCCGCCGCCATTTTGAAAAGCGGAACTCCGAGGCCTACCTTGCGCGTGGTGCGCGTTGTATAAAACGGGTCGGTAACGTGTTTTATCTGTTCACCTGTCATACCGCAGCCGTTATCGGAGACTCTTACGGTCAGCTTGTTTTTCTCTCTCAGGAATTCGACATCGATTTTAATCGTATCGGCGCCTGCCTTAAGCGAATTTTCGGCGACATCGAGAATATTTAACGAAAGCTCTCTCATCACGCACCGTATTTTGCGAGTATGCCGGGCACGTCCTCGGGAACGAGCTTACCGAATACCTCATCGTTAACAGTCATAACCGGTGCCAAGCCGCACGCACCTATACAGCGGCAAGCTTCAAGAGAAAATCTGCCGTCTGAGGTGCATTCACCCGGCTCTATTCCGAGTATTTCGGTTATTTTATCGAGAATTTTCTGCGAGCCTTTAACGTAACACGCGGTTCCGAGGCAAACGGAAATATTGACTTCTCCCTTCGGCGACAGCGAAAACTGCGCGTAAAAGGTCGAAACTCCGTAAACCTTTTCAAGCGGAACGTCCATACCCTCGGCTATCATAACCTGAACCTCATACGGGAGATAGCCGTATATCTCCTGCGCCTGCTGCATAACGTACATCAAAAGGCTTTTATCGTGCTTATTGTCTTCGATTACCTTTTTGAGCCTCTCCTCCTGCTCCTTTGTACCCTTAAAGGGTATGTTACTTACTTTTTTAAGCATTCGGGTCTTTCCTCCTTGCATCCGTAAAGCGAAAAGCGCGGCTTTTCACTCATAAATTAGACATTGGTATCATTATAGCAGACGCGTCTTTAAAAATCCATTATTTTTTACAAAAAGATATCAGTATTTAATTATTGATTGCACAATTTGTACAAGTTGTTTGGTTTTCCTGTCTTTTGCCGTGTGCATCGGCAAGCAAAACTGCGCAAATTGTCGTTTTCGGTACACGGACGGTATAATTATTCATTTTGATGTTTCCGGCACGCCGTTTTTTTATATATGGCGCCTTTTTTTGAATTTTAAAGGTGAATTTCTTTTCACTTTTTTCAAAAAAACCTTGTAAACATACATAATACTGTGATAAAATAAATTTTACATATTACAATAATTCTAAAATATTTATAAAATAGGTGAAAAAAATGGATCTTCGCGCGCATCACAAGCCGACATTTGACAATATCTCGGCTGAAAAAAGGAGCAGAATCCTCGACGCCGCGACAAACGAATTCGCTGTAAAAGGCTTTGAAAACGGCAACATAGGCACTATTGCAAAAAAAGCGGGAGTCAGCGTCGGCTCTCTGTATAAATATTTCGAGAACAAGCAAGACCTTTTTCTGACTGTCGTTCAGCACAGCATTTCGCAGATGGAGGAGCTTTTAAACGTACTCGCCGTAAGCGATGAGGACATTCTCATAAAGGTCGAAAAAATCATACGCACAATACAGTCATCCTCTCGTGAGAGCGCGGTGCTTGTAAAACTCTACAACGCAATGACTGCGGAAAACGATCCGCGCTTTGCCTCTCAATTCGCATACGAAATGGAATCCATGACGTCGCGCATCTACCGCATCGCAATTGCCGAGGGGCAGAAAAACGGCGACGTGAGAGAGGATATCGACCCGGCTTTCGCTGCGTTTATGCTTGACAATCTCTTTATGTCCCTTCAGTTTTCATATTCCTGTGACTATTACAGGGAGAGATTTAAAATATATGTCGGGAACGATATTGAATCGCGTGATGAATTTGTCGTTGAGCAGAGCTTGAAATTTATAAAGTCTGCATTTAAGAATAAATCTTAACCTTTGGGAGGTTTTTGTTTATGGGAAATCCGATATATGTAATTGCCTATGACGTGGGAACCACGGGCGTTAAAACCTGCCTGTTTTCCATCACGGACAAAATCGAGCTGCTCGGAGCTGCAAGTGAAGGATACAACCTCTATGTTTATCCCGACGGCGGAGCGGAGCAGGACCCCGACGAGTGGTGGGAGGCAATGCGCACAAGCACCCACACGGTAATGAAAAAAGCCAAAATAAAGAAGAGCGATATATCCGGTATCTCGTTCTGCTCGCAGATGCAGGCTCTCGTTCTCGTTGACAAAGAGGGCAACGCCGTAAGACGTGCCATGAGTTATATGGATCAGCGCGCGAGAGAGGAGCTTAAAAAAGGTATTGCTTACGGTCCGCAGATAGCCGGTGCAAATATACCTAAGCTTTTAAAGGCTCTCAAAATCACCGGTGCGGTTGCGGCATCGGTAAAAGACCCGGTATGGAAATACAAATGGGTCGAGGCTCACGAGCCGGACGCATTCAACAGAGCTTACAAGTGGCTTGACGTTAAGGAATATCTCATAGGCCGTATGACGGGCGAGTTTGTTATGACTCAGGACTCCGCTTTTGCATCAATGCTCTATGACATACATAAGAAATGCTGGAGCGAGGAAATGTGCAAAATCTACGGCATAAATCCGAAGCACCTCGCAAAGATAGTAAAATGTACCGACAAGGTAGGCGAGCTTTCAAAGAAAGCTGCCGACGAGCTTGAGCTCGAGCCCGGCACCGCGGTATTCGGCGGCGGCGGCGACGCTTCGCTTATAGGCGTCGGCGCAGGCTCGGTTGACCTCGGCGACACGCACGTTTATTCCGGCACATCGGGCTGGGTATCAACCGTTGTTGACAAGAGCGTTGTAGACACCTCTGCCATGATAGCCGCAATAGTCGGCGCACGCGATGGCTACTACAATTATTTTGCAGAGCTTGAGACCGCCGCAAAGTGCGTCGAGTGGGTAAAAGACCACCTGGCTCTCGACGAAATCGACATATACCTCGACAAGAGCAAAAATTTAAAGCACGGCAAGGCAGATCAGGAGGTTATTTACACCAACCTTTACGATTATATGATGGCAGTCGTAAACACAGTACCCGCAGGCTCAAACGGCGTTGTGTTCACTCCGTGGCTCCACGGCAACCGCTGCCCCTTTGAGGACCCGAATTCACGCGGTATGTTCTTTAACATCAGCCTTGAAACCGGTAAATCCGAAATGATAAGAGCCGTTGTGGAGGGCGTTTGCTTCCATATGCGCTGGCTCCTTGAGACAGAGGCCAAAAAGGTCAGCACCTCAAGCACTATTCGTTTTGTAGGCGGCGGCGCTCTTAACGATGTCACCTGCCAGATACTTGCAGACTGCACGGGCAGAACCGTTGAAACCGTTGACAGCCCGCAGAATATAGGTGCTGTCGGCGCGGCGGTAACAATAGCCGTCGGCACGGGTCTTATAAAGAATATCGGCGAAGCGAAAAAGCTTATCCCTGCGGCTAAGGTCTTTAAACCTAACCCGGCACTCAAGCCCGTTTACGACAGAAACTACAAGGTTTACACAAATCTCTATAAGGCGAACAAGGAAAACTTTGCAATCCTCAACGGAGACAAATAATAAACCGCATAAAGAAAAGGCACTCGAAAGAGTGCCTTTTTTGTTTGATTAAATTTAAACTGCGATTACTGCTGCGGCATCTGACCGCCTGCGCCCATAAGCTGCGACATAATACCGCCGCTCTTTTTCTTTTTAGGCTTGTACGGAGGCGGATTTTTGAGCTTTTCACGGAGCTTTTTGCTGCTGCCGGAGGCCAAAAACTTATTTATGAGAATAACCGTATCTCTCATATCGTCGCACATATATGCGTTTGCATTCTCGAGCATAACCGGGTCGTTATTCATCTCGCCGAGAATTGTCACGGCAACAAGGCTCTGTGTGTCATTTGTGCCGTTTTCATATATGTCGTTAAGTATTCTGAAAAGCTTTGTCATATCCTGCTTTATGCCGAGACGAATGGTGTTCATAATATAGGAATTAGCGTGCTCGGTAAAGAAGGTGTCGGGCAGAAACTCGCCGTACTCCTCAAAATTTTCCTTGTAATACGGCTTGAGGTCGGGGTACAGAGCGGAAAGGCGGTTTGCGAGAGTGTTGCCGTCATAAGACGAAGTTCCGTTTTTAACAGCGGTTTTTGAAACCGGAACGGGTATTTTCTTGGCCTTACCGCCGGCGGTTCTGTTTTTGCCGTACTTCTGCAAAATTGTCTCGTTAAGCTCGTTGCAAAGCGATTTAACGTCGCGCTCATCAAAGTCCTTTGGGTCAAAATAGTTTTCCGACGCGCTCTTATACTCTCCGTCGTCCTCCGAAAAGAGGAGACTCAATTTAACGCCGTCTATTTGAATTCTGATTTTACCGTTATCACCCGCATAGTCGATAAACGTTTTTTCGGTCTCCTTATCGACGGTTATCGGGAGCGCATCCTTTTCAATATTTTCGGGACGGACAAGCGTAAAGCCCGCCTCGGTAACAGCACTGTCAACACCCTTCATAAGAACGGATACAGCATTGTTTAAATCCATCATTTCATATACCTGCCTAAAATTTATATAGTTAATTGTATCATAAGACGGGCACTTTGTCATTAAAAATTTTTAAGCGCCTATCATTGCGTTGAGTGCGTTCATATATTTTGAATTTGACGGCACCATGGTATAGTTGCAAAAGAGCACCGTATCTATGCCGTTATTCTCCACAAACGACGGGATATTCATACCCTGTATGCTCTCCTGCCTCGGGTCAAGAACATAGACCTCGCTGAAGGTGTCGAGTAAAAACGGTGCCAGCGCATTGCCGTACGATTCCTTTATCAAAAGCACCTTTTTGCCGCTGCCGCAGGACGACACCATTTTGATGAGCGGCTTATCGCCCTGTATAAACGTAAGGTATTTGCTTGACTCATCGGTGATATTTGTCGATATAATGCGCAGGGGCTTGCCGTCAGTCATATCCGCGGTGGAAAACGACTCGGCACTTACATCGTAGCGCGGAAGAAAATACTCGACATAGTCGGGGTTTTTCTTGAGGTTTTCACTCTGAGTGTAGCGGTACATACTGCCGACAAAGTCGTCAAGCTTGCCGCTTTGGAAGCTGTCAAGCGGCGTGCAGGTAAGCCCCGCCGACTCGCAAAACGCCTTGTAGGCATAGTAGGCTCCGCGCGCCGTCCAATGGTGGTCGGTGCGGAAATATTCGTATTCATCGGTGTGGCGCGCTATCTCGCTGTATGCGTCAACACCGGTAACCTCGGGGTTGAGAGCCAAATATGCTGTGGAAATGCCCATCTGCTGAGAATGACTGCCGGTTCTGTATTCCTCCGGACCGTAAAACTCCATACGCGTGGGAGCAAGCATCACATATACCTTTGACGACGGAATTTTAGACGCAAGATTATTTGCGGAGGCGGCATATTCCTTGAGCTTTGTGCTCGCTATGGAATACATCTCCATTGCGGCGTCGCCCGTAACGACTATATATCCGTTAAGAGAATACTCGCCTATCGGCTGAACGCCGATTCCGATGGATGAGGTGGTAGGCTCGGTTTTTTCCTGCTCGGTTTCGGTGACCGCCTGTGTAGCTGCCGCGGTCTCGCTCGCCGCAGCGGAGGTTTCCTCCTCCTTTTGGGCAGAGAGCTTCGGCGCCGTAACGACCGCGATTATTATAACAGCCGCCGCAAGCACCGTTTCTATTGTACCGATTATTTTTTTACGTTTGGTAAGTTCTTTCATTCGGTCTTACTTCTTCCTCCGAAAAATTAAACCTTTTCTCCGGTCTCGGCATTTACTATGTTCTTAAACACGGCTATATGCGTACCCGATATATATTTATCCACGTGCATACTGCCGAAGAACCATTTTGAAAATTTGCACGAATCGGAAAGCTCCTCAAAATACGCGTTGAGAGCTGTAACACGCAGCATATCGTAATCCTTGAGCTGTAAAAAGCCCTTGATTCGCGTAGGCGGCTCGTGGGTAACAACTATATCAACGGAAAAGCCGTGCTTTTCAAGGTTTTTTGCACCCTCCAAAAGCTCATCCTGCGAAGGTATTTCGTCACGCGACCAGCCGTCGTTCTCGGAGCGTATGTCAATATCGGGGCTTTCGCCGCCGCCCATTGTAAACACGCTTTTGCCGTCAATATTATATATTTGGCCGCGCATAAGGTGGTAGAGATTATCGTAAATCTTATGCACCTTGCCGCCGTTCCACTCGCTGACTCCGTAGCCGTTCAGAAGTGAAAAGTTCTCGTGGGTACCGTCAATAAAGCAGATATTGTATTTTCTCTTGCCGAGCTGCTTTAATATTTTTTGTTCTTTTTTTGAACCGTCCCATATAAAACCGAAGTCTCCGCAAACTATAAGCGTATCCCCCTCTTTAAGGGCACGGAGCTTTGACGGGACAAGTCTTTCGACCTCGCCGTGTGTATCACCGGTAATATATATCAAGATTTTCACATCCTTAATACAATTATAATTGAATTTCAGGGCACATTTTGCTATACTACTTATGATACACTTTTTCCTAATTCTTTTCAAGGGGGATTTTGTAATTGAAACGTGTCGCATCAATAATGCTAACCGCAGTTATACTTATCTGCTCACTCGTTTTACCGGCGAGTGCGTCATATAATTCTTCGCTCGACACAAGCGCGGAGATAGCATTCCTTGTAAGCCTCGATGACGGAACGGTTATCTTTGATAAAAATGCCGACAAAAAAGCGGCACCCGCCTCGCTGACTAAAATCGTCACGGCAATATTGACCATAGAAAACTGCGCCGACCTTGACACCGTAATCACCATAAAGCAGTCCTCCTTAGACTTACTTAAGGGTACGGACAGCTCTACTGCCGGGCTCAAGGCAGACGAGGAAATCTCGATAAAAAATCTGTTGTACTGTATGCTCGTAAAAAGTGCCAACGAGGCAGCGGTTGTGCTTGCGGACTATATCGGCGGCGGAGATGTTAACGCATTTGTAGGTATGATGAACGACTTAGCCTCAAAGCTCGGATGCGAAAACACGCACTTTATGAATCCCCACGGCCTTGACATGGACGGGCATTACACCACGGCGAGGGATCTTGCAAAAATCACACAGCACGCTCTGACATTGCCGGTATTTACCGAAATAGTGAACACCGTGACCTACACTCTGCCCGCTTCCAATAAAAGCGGCGAAAGAAATCTTCTCTCTACCAACTGGATGATAAATCCGAACTTTAAGACATATTACTATCCTTATGCACAGGGAATTAAAACGGGCACGACCTCAAAAGCGGGTCACTGCGTAATTTCCAAGGCGAGCAAGGACGGCTACAACTATCTCGGCATAATAATGAATGCTCCGAAGCAGGACGTTAACGGCGACGGGAACCCCGACAACTGTGCCTTCCTCGAATGTAAAAAGATGTTCAAGTGGGCGTTTGACAACCTGAAGCTCACCAAGATTGCCGACCCGTCGCAAATAGCCACGGTGATAGACGTAAAGCTCTCGTGGAGCGTGGATCACGTAAGACTCGTTCCCGAAAAGGAAGTCACGGCACTTGTTCCCACGGGCACCGATTCCACAAGCGTTATGCTTGAGGTTATCCCCGAGGAAACCCCGACGGCCGTAAACGCACCCGTAAAAAAGGGCGAAGTCATAGGCAAGGCGCGCATAATGTATGCCGAACAGGAAATAGCAACCGTAAACCTTGTTGCCGCGGAGGACATAAAGGTAAATCCGTTTAAATGGATTCTGCACGGCATAAAGGTTGTGTTCACATCGGTTGTTTTTCGCGTGATATTCATTTTGGCTGTAATCGTTCTCGGAATATACATTTTCTCGGTGATACGGCGCAATCAAAACAAAAAGCGCAGAAGAAAAACCAAAGTCATAAAGAACTTCAGAAATATAAAGTAAATATCAAAAGCTTTGTTTTAAGCGGGCCTTTAATTTGGAGATAATTTATGAATGATGTTTTAATAAATACAGTTATTGAACATACGAATATGATGTTTTATAATTTTTCGATTACATTAAAAACATGTGATATGGATTTGATATTATGCGATATGCCAATATGGAAGCATGTGTACCATACTTTACATTCTTTGGATCAGTGGTATATCAATCCTGAAGTATATACTGAACCGGATTTCCATGAACCAAATTTGAATAGTCTTGATGATTATGATAATCAAAAGGTATTATCACGAGAAATGTTAATTGATTATTTTGAAACAATCAAAGAGAAAATAACGGAATATTTAAACTCGTTATGTGATGAGGATTTATATGAAAAACCCGATGGGTGTGAGTATAACAGATTGTCGTTAATTCTGGGTCAATTTAGGCACTTTCATTGCCATATGGGTAATATAAATGCAACAACTATCTACAATACAAACAAATGGCCCAAAGTGCTTGGTATGTATTGGTTAGATAAAATTGATGATTGTGAAGATACAAATGACTTATATGAATGACTTCATATATTAGAATCATACTGATACTCAATAAATTTTTGATGTTTATAGTTAAATAAGTACAAAAGATAGTGTGTAAAATTATTTGATATATCCATTGATGCTAAATATAAAATAAGTAATCAGTATCAGCGGAATTATAGAATTAACCTACACAAAAGCCGAGAAGAAATTGACTGCATTGTCACATTTTTGCTCGGCTTTTTATATTGAAACAGAGTGGCTAATTAATATAATATTAGTATAAATATCTCAAATCCATAGAAAAATTCTATAAATAAATTTTTTGTATGGTATCGTTATTTAACAAAATTTTTTGCGGGTTATTGGAATACATAATCAAATCTAATGGAACCGTAACGCAAAATAAAGGCTCGCTTTTTTCTTTGCAGAGAGCTAAAGCCGTAAAATATTTCTCGGGGCAACAAAAAACGGAGCCGCAAGCCGAAGGGCTTACAGCTCCGTTTTTATTTTGTTTGATTATCGCATCAGATGGATTTGAGAAGCTTCGGAAGTCTCGCGAGAGTTCCGCCGAGTCTCCAGAAAATCGTATTGAAGCCTACAAAGCTCGACTCGTCGTCATTGAGCATTTTGAGGAGTCCCTCTGCCTGCTTCGGCGAGAACGCGCCCATACTCATCGAAATGAAGTTACGAACGGGTATCTGCGTTGCCATAGCCGCGAGCATTTTGCCGTCGCCGTTAGCGTCGGAGCCCATACCGGACATTATCTTTTCGATAAGTCTGCAAAGCTTGCCGCCCCACTTGGTGTGGCGTGCGTCGTTAAGGCAGCAGTAAAGGTCAATCTTCTTGTTCTTATCTATTTCGGGATTCGGAAGCTCACCGTAAACAGCAGCGAAATCATCACGAGTGATATTTGCAACATTGTTGTAGTAATTCGGAGCTGTCTTTCTGTAATCCGGAATGCTTGCGGTAACGGTGGATTCAACGGTCATGGAAGCCGTAAGCTTGATATCGCGGCTCGAAGAACCTACGAGTATATCAAATTCACCGGTTTCAACCATCCAGTCGCCGAGCTCTACGTTGTAGAACGCGAACGCTCTCTTGGAAAGCTCGACGGATACCTCTTTCTCTTCGCCTGCTTTAAGGAATACCTTCTTAAATCCGCGAAGCTCTTTCTTCGGACGGAAAATGGTGGATTCCTTATCGGCAACGTAAACCTCAGCGATTTCAGCGCCGTCTACACTGCCTGTATTCTTTATATTAAACGAAACCGTAACCGTATCGGTATCCTTCATTTTGTCCTTTGAGAGCTTAATATCGCTGTACTCAAAGGTTGTGTATGAAAGTCCAAAACCAAACGGGAATTCAACATCAATATCGGCTGCGTCATAATATCTGTAACCGATGTAAACCGATTCTCTGTGCTCCGAGGTAACGGGTCCGCCGGGGAAGTTGCCGTAGGTCGGGTTATCCTCAAATGCGCGCGGATAAGTCTCGCTCGTCTTACCGGAGGGATTGACCTTGCCGGTAAGGATGTTTGCAACGGCGATGCCGCCTGCCTGACCGCCGAGACCGGAATTGAGAAGTCCCTTAACATTTTTAAGCCACGGCATAAGAATTACCGAGCCGCCTGCGATTACAACAACGGTGTTGGGGTTTGCCTCGGCAACCGCAGCAACAAGCTCATTGTGCTCTGCCGGAATTTCAATTCCCTCTCTGTCGTAGCCCTCGCCCTCGAATTCTTCGGTAAGACCTACAAATACAACAGCTACATCAGCCTTAGAAGCGGCCTCTTTAGCCTCTGCTATAAGCTCTGCACTTGTCTTTCTGGGTGTCTTGTCCTTCTTGGAGGGAGCACTCTTATAATAGCCCTGAGCGTAAGAAATGTCTACGCCGAGCTTCTGAAGCTCGTCAAAAGCGTTTGAAAGCTTGGTGGGGTTGATTACGGAAGAGCCTGCGCCCTGGAAGCGCGGTGCCTTTGCCATTTCGCCTATAACGGCAACCTTTTGGCCGTCCTTGAGAGGAAGTATGCCGTCGTCGTTTTTGAGAAGCTGCATTGAGCCCTCGGCTATCTTCTGAGCTATTGCGTGATGAGCGTCAACATCATATGTATGTGTCTTTTCAAGAGCCGGCTTTGATTTGACTATAAGGTCAACTACCGTATCAACTCTCTCATCGAGTATTTTTTCATCAAGCGTACCGTCTTTTACGGCAGCGATGATTCTGTTTGTGTTAAGGTCGCCCGAGCAAGGCATTTCAAGGTCAGTGCCTGCCTTAAGCCCGGGGATTCTGTCAACGGAAGCACCCCAGTCGGTTACGATAAGGCCCTCAAAGCCCCACTCTTTTCTGAGCACCTTTTGCTGAAGCCATTCATTTTCCGAAGCATAAACGCCGTTGATTCTGTTATAAGAATTCATAACCGTCCAGGGCTGAGCCTTTTTAACGGCTATTTCAAATGCGGTGAGATAAGTCTCGCGAAGAGTTCTCTCATCAACTACCTCGTTGACTACCATACGGAAAGCCTCCTGCGAGTTAGCCGCGAAGTGCTTGAGAGAAGTACCTACGCCCTTTGACTGAACGCCGTTTATAACGGCTGCCGCACATTCGCCGGCAAGAAGCGGATCCTCCGAAAAATACTCAAAGTTTCTGCCGCCTACGGGAGCGCGCTTGATGTTTGTGCCGGGGCCTAAAATGGTAGATACCTTTTCCTTAAGGCACTCTTCGCCCATTGCCTCGCCCTCTTGCTCCAAAAGCTCCGGGTCCCAAGAGCAGGACGACGTAGCCGCAGGGGGGAAGCAGGTTGCCGGAACAGAGTTTCCGAGGCCTATTCCGCCCGTTGAGCTCTTTTTGTCCGGATTAGCCTTGCGAAGGCCGTGAGGGCCGTCGGTAATCATTATCTTCGGAAGACCGAGCTCCGGAGCTTCCTCAAGATGCCAATAGTCATAGCCCGAAACAAAAGCTGCCTTTTGCTCGAGGCTCATTTTTTCCACAATTTCCTTATGCTTCATATTTTTCCTCCGTTTTTATACAGCACTGCGCTTGAAAAGCCGCGGCACTTGCATTTTTTAAACCAAAATCATTTTACACCCGCAAGGGGTATAATAATATAAATATTCCGTTGTTTTTATAATAATTTACGGATTATTTATAATAATCGACAGCCGCTCTGCCCGAAGTGACTTTTTTAACATACGAAGCCACCTTTTGATGCTCCGGATGAACTTTATAGGCGTTGAGGTCGTCCTCGTTTTCGGTGACAACTGTAAGCATTGCGTCAAAATTACGGTCGCACACCACTTCGTTTTTAATGAAGGTGAGACTTTTGATTTGGGGAATTTTTTCCGGTAACGCAGTAAGACCGACTCTCACGATTTCGATGTTTTCGTCAAGCGTTTTGCCCTCTGCATCACAGAATTTCCACATAACGTTGTGATAAAGCATTTTCTCACCTCCGAAAAGCCGTTACAAGCTGTAACCGCATAATTATTATATAATTTTAACATAGAAAATCTTAATGGGCAATAGCTTTTTTAGTAAAAACATTGCTAAAACAGCGTTTTTTTGAGCGTATACGCAGTTCTGCATCGCTTTATGCCGAAAAAGACTAACGGTGAGTCTTAGCCGAGCTTTCGGCAAAACTAAAAAAGCGGAGATTCGCCGCAGCGAACCTCCGTAAAACGAGCTTATTTATTTTTGATTGCTGCCGTAGCCGTAACCATATCCGTAACCGTAGCCGTACTTTTTGTTGTAGGACGACATAAAGCGTTTCGGCATACCGCTCTCCGTATCATTGTAGATACATCCGACGAGCTTGGTGCCGGAATTTTCGAGGTTTTCAACGGCGCGCTTAATACGTCTTGAAGCAACCATATCGTTTCTGACAACAAGAAGTATTCCGTCGGCATAGCTTGAAAGTATCGACGCATCCGCCACAACTCCGCAGGGAGCCGTATCAATTATAATATAATCAAACTCCTTTTCCGCGGATTTGATTATATCGGACATAGCGTCCGTAGAGAGAAGCTCCGACGGGTCAAATACGGGCTTTCCGCTGACAAGCAGGAAGAGATTGTATTTTTCCGAATACTTTATCGCCTCGGCGAGAGTTTTTTCGCCGTTTATGACACCGTATACGCCGCCGTCCTCGGAGGCATTGATTCCGAGAAGCTTCGCAACCGCGGGTTTGCGCAAGTCGCCATCCACCAAAAGCACCGACTTGCCGTTTTGTGCGAGTGCAAGTGCGATGTTTACCGCGCTTGTCGTCTTGCCCTCGTTTTCGGCTGTACTCGTTACCACAAAAGTTTTGTACTTCTCACGCTGAGCGGTGTGCTCTATCTTTGTTCTTATAATCTTAAAGGTTTCGATGAACGGGAAGCCGCTGCGTCTGTCGGAAATAAGCAGAGGCTTATAATCCTCACCCTTTTTCTTCTTTTTACGGTTAACGTGAGCGACCATACCGATAACGTCAACGCCGAGCTTGTCCTTAACATCATCGGCGGTTTTAACCGTATCCTTGGCAATTACCGCGAGAACAATCGCAAATATCGATATGACGAGACCTGCGGCAAAGCCTACTATGGTATAGTTTCTTGCGCTCGCATCGCGGTTCGGAGCACTCGCAAGAAGCGGCGGGTCGATAACCGTCAAGGTGGTGCTCGGGAAAGCCGCGTTTATGGCGCTCTCATAGTTATTTACATAGGCATTCGCTATTCCGTATGAAACGTCGGCATTCGGCGTAGTCACGGTAAGATTTATTATAGCCGTGTCTTCAACGGCCTCAACCGAAACCCAGCTCTTTATGTCTGAAACGGAAATATCTTTAAACCCGCTGTTGTCGGCAACTCTCTTTGAAAGCTCTGTCGTTGTAAAAACATATTTGAAGCTCTCGGCAAGCGTTGCGGACGCGTTAAGGTCCGACTGAGTCTGACCCGAAACGGCGAGTGCCGAGGATTTATTGTTTGCTATAAACGTTATCTTAGACGAATACGACGGCGTGTAGGTAAGCTTTGCAACGGCAAAACCGAGCACAGCCAGTACCACTGCCGAGATAACAACTATTTTCCAATGCTGCAATATTTTTTTGAGGTATATAACGACGCTGTCGAGATTGTCGCTCTCCTCAGCATGAGTTTTCCCCGAAGATGAATATGCCATCTTTTTAACTCCTTTTAAGCTTAATTAACGCAAAACAATTATTTGTATTATATCAAATTCGTCCCGATACTACAATAGAAAAAAATAAATTTATATTTTTTTTGAATGCAAATGTCCGTCTTTTATCTCTATAACGCTGTCGGCAACTTCAAAAGCCGCGGTTTTGTGAGAGATAATAACGCACGTTCTGTCTTTTAGCGACCTCAAGCCCAAAAGGAGCTTTTTCTCCGTTTCGGCGTCAAGCGCGGACGTCGCTTCGTCAAGCAGCATAACAGGCGCGCCCGACAGCACAGCCCTTGCAACTGCGAGGCGCTGAATCTGCCCCTCCGACAGTCCCCTGCCGTTTTCCATAAGGACGGTATCAAGGCCGCTCGGCAGCTCGTTTATAAAATCATAGGCGCAGCTTATTTTTGCCGCCTCGAGAGCTTCTTCGTCCGTCGCGGTGCTGTTTGTGAGCTTTATGTTATCGCGTATGGTGCCGCTCATCAGCATATTCCCCTGCGGAACATATGCAAACAGCGGACGCATATATTTGTCAATGTGATATTTTTTGCCGCCGGACACAACGCTTATACTGCCATTTTGCGGTGTAAGCACCCCTGTAAGCAGCTTGAAGAATGTGCTTTTTCCGATGCCCGATATTCCCGAAATCACGGTGAAATCGCCCTTGTTTATCCGCACAGAGCCGTCCTCTATTACATTTTCTCTGCCGTAGCCGAAGGTCACGCTCTCCATTTCCATATATGACATCTCATCATATATTTTGCCGACGTCAAGCCCCGGCATATTATATGCGACGCTCTCGGGGAGCGACTCGGTTTCAAGTATCCTGTCGGCGGAGGCGAGCATGGTATAGTATTTCGGCAGGTAACCCGACAGACTCGTAACGGGCGTTTGCACCTGACTCACAAGCTGAACTATCGCCGTGAGAGTTCCGAAGGTTATCGCTCCGCGGCTCAGCCTTGCGGCACTCCAAAGCATCGCGAAAAGCCAGCCCACCGAAAATGCCGCCGAAAAGCCTATATTTGCGAAAATCGACCACCTGTTGCGTTTTATTTTAGCATAGTAATTTTCGTCCTGATACACCTTCGAGCGGTCTTTCATCATATCGGCAACGTCAAATATATTAACGACGAGCAGATTTTCTATTACCTCCTGCATAAAGGAGCGGACTCCGCCGTCGGTTTTTTGCACCGCCTTGTGAAGAGACTTCATTTTGCCGCGAAAGAATCGGGTGAATATAAACAGCAAAGCTCCGCCTGACAGCAATATGAGTGAAAACATCCTGTCAAGCGAAAAAAGAGCCGCAAAGGCGCAAACGAGCCTCGTCACCATAGCAACGGCGGACGGCAATATCGTTACGACACCGTCGGAAACCACCGAGACGTCACTTGTGAGCCTTGTCATAAGCTCGCCCGTGTGAATCGAGGTGATTTTTTCGTAGTCCTTTTTGAGTATTGATGAAAACAGCTCTGTTTTAATGCTTATCTCGATTTTGCCCTGTACTCTCGCCTCAAGTGCTTTGCAAACAACCTTGAGAAATGTCTGTAAAAGTATGAGTGCGCCCAAAGCGACGCCGTTTTTAATCAGAGCGTTTTTATCGGCATTTTGCGCCGCGTCTATTATATACTTCGCATACAGTGCCGTCATAACTCCGCACACGGAAAACAGGGCGTTGCCGATTATCAGCAGCACCATGCGAGGGCTCTCTTTTTTTGAGTGAGAGGCTATCCATTTTTCGGCAGAGCTTTTTTTCACTTGCCGAGCTTCCCCCTTATTTTTACTATATATTTCCTTATGGGAAACAGAAGTTTCCAAAGCTTAACATAGAGGCGATATCTGCGGCTGCCCACGGAAAAGGTTTTTCCCTTGCGCGTTATAAACGCAACCTCGCCTATTATGTTCTTATCGGTTATGCCGTGCTCCCTGACCCATTGATTGTCGCCGCACATAACGTATCCGTTTTCGTCCTCTCCGACTTTTCTGTGCAGCACAAATGTGCCGTCGTTTCGGCGGTAAAACGGAATAGCATCTTTTTCAAGCGGCAAAACGGCACTTTTAAGCGTAACCTTATCTCTGCCCGCCACAAGCAGCGGCAGCATACTCGTTCCCGTAATCGGTAAAACGACCGTTCCGCCGGCCGAGAGCTTCTCCTCGATTATCGGGAGCAGCTCCTCTAATTTAACTCTTTTTTTGCCGTCCAAAATATCATTCCTCTAAAAGTCCGTTTTTGCGGAGCTTTTCAAGATAGCGGTCAATATCCTGCGCCGCGGTCTTTTCGTCTGTATCGTACCGTGAGAGTACGCTTTTCAAAAGCTCGTCGCGCGTAGTTTCCTTTTCGAGCTTGCCCCACAAAAATGCGCCGACGGGATTCAGGGTTATCATGCCCGTGAAGTCCGCCTGAACGGCTCCGACCGGCACAACCACATAGCTTCCGGCAACCTCGCTGAGCATAAAGCCGTCTTTAATTTTCATATACCAGCACTGCCTTTCTTTTTCTTAAACTCTCGGATTTTGTCTGTAATATTCCTCTATTCCGTCATATGACACGTGCGCCGCCGACGGGTCCATATTGCATTTGAGCAAAAAGACCGGCACCTCCTTTAAAAGAGCGTCGAGCAGCCCCAAAAGGATACCCATATATCGCGGTGTTTTCGGGCGCACGGTCTGTGACATAAACAGCGGCACGGCACTCGCCGGACTTATTTTTTCAATACTGTTCTCTTGGCTTCTCTCTATAAACACGACAGCCCTTATCGGGGCCGCGGCGTTTCTGCTCTCATCGTTTTTGCCGCTGAACGGTGTGCCGTAGGCAACTGCGCCGTTTTCGTTTATGATAATCGCCGGCTTATCGTCGTTTAATATATATGCGTCGGGAAATTCCGAGAGCCAAAGATGCGTGTGCGTGGATTTGCCGGTTCCGCTGCGCGCGGAAAAAAGATAGGCGTTGCCGCCGCGGCACACGCACGACGAGTGAAGCATAAAGCCGTTAAATTCAAGCAGCTTTAAATAAAATGCCTCGCCCGTCCACACATATCGGCACTCATCGAGTGACAGCATGGGATAGCTTTGCCGCCTACGCATAAAGAAGTCATCGTCGAGATCTATTTTTATGTCGGTTTTTTTATCGTCACTTGTGAGATACGGTCTGCTGCGTTCAAAAAGCAGTCCGTCTCCCGTCTCAAATTCAACCGTCAGACCGGCTATTTCGAATTTTTCCAAAGCGCACCTTCCCATATTCAGTATTCCCGTTGATTGTAACATTTTTTTGCTTTTTTGTATAGTCCGATTTTACCGCGAATATAAAACAAGAGCCGAGCTTACGTTTTACGCAGGCTCGGCTTATTTATTTTCTTATTGCACGCTTCCCTGCTCGTCGTCACAAGAATACACAAGCGGCATTTTCACCGTCGCCTTAAACAGGTCGCCGTCTATTGAGAGTTCAAGCTTTCCGCCCTGAAGCACGCACAAATCCTTTGCTATCGAAAGCCCGAGGCCGCTGCCCTCCATGGTACGTGACTCGTCTCCGCGTACAAAACGCTGAGTCAGCTCATCGGGGTCTATATTCAACTTTTCGCGTGAAGTGTTTTTTATCGTTATTGTACCGTATGAGCTGTCCCTGCCGACGTCTATATATACTCTCGTACCGGGGAGAGCATACTTTTTGACGTTGCTCAAAAGATTGTCTATGATTCGCCACGTCTTTTGACTGTCGGCGTATATAACGATCGGCTCCGTCGGCTCGTTGAGCACCGCGTCGAGATTTCTCTCCTCAAAAGCGTCGGACATTTCACCGACCGCCTGAACCGCAAGCTCATGGAGATTAACATTCATCTTGTTAAACGTCACGGCTCCCGATGACGCCTTTGACGCCTCAACAAGGTCCTCGATAAGTCTTTTGAGTCTTATGGATTTTTCATCGAGCACGTTTATATATTTTTGTGCCGAAATATCGTCTATGTCGCACTTTTTGAGCAAATCGACATATGAGATTATCGAGGTGAGCGGCGTTTTAAGGTCGTGCGACACATTTGTTATAAGCTCGGTTTTCATTCTTTCGCCCTTTACCGCCTCGTTTATCGCCTTTTGCATCTCCTCCTGCGTAAGGCTGAGATTGAGCGCCAGCGTTTTTAAGGGCTCAGGCATATTTTCCGAATAGATGTTTTCGGGAGGCTCTCCGGTTTTTGCGTTCTCCGACGCCGCTATTATGCGGTCAAGCGACAGCACATATTTCCACATAAGCGAAACAGTCAGAATATTATACAGCAGCAGCACCGCTGTAAGAAGAACGAACCAAAATCCTCTGCACATAGCCGCAACGCCGGTCAGCACGGTGTTGCCGATTATATAGCCTATAAGCACAAGCAGTACACGGCGCCTTAAGCGCACCGGCTTTTCACGAAGCCTTTTAAGCGGCGCAAATAATTTCCCGATAAGCCTTATAATATACCAAGCAAGCGTTGATCGAAACCAGCTCTTTTTCGCCTTGTAATATTTTGAAACGGAGCAAAGCCATTCAAGCAGCACAGCCCACACCGCAGTAGCAATAAGCGACATAACCACAAACATCATAAGCGCTTTGCCGTCGGCATAGTAATCGAAAGCATGTTTGTAATCGGCTGCCAAGGTTAAAATTCCGTAAACTCCCGCCCCCGCAACAGCGGCAGCCAAAACAAAATGCAAGTCCGTCGGAAGCTTGTCGAGAAACGAAAGTTTGATTTTTTCGGGGCCTGCCGTCTCGCCTGCCGCATATATAAGGTAAACCGACACCATGGCAAGAACAAGCATAGATGCAAGGCTTAAAAATATATAGTTGTATGTATCGGCACTGCTTTTTACCATCTCCGACTGCATATTGTAATAATCGTCGCCTTCCGACAGCGTTTCGGGAAGCATCAGAATTATATCATAGCCGTTGTTTGAAAAGCATGATCCGAGAACGTTTGACAGCGTGCGTTTGTAGTAGTAATCCGATTTAAGGTTAAAATAGTATTTATCGCCGCTCTGTACGGTATAGAGCGTATCGCGGGTTATTTGCGGACTTGCCGCGACAAGTCCTCCGTCGGCAGTATAGACCATATACCATCTGCTTCCGCTTGTAAACGCCGAATAATCTCCCGATTTTTTAATTTCGTTCGCTTTCTCCTCGGTCGTTTCCGTCTCAAGATTTGTGATTATTTCGCCGGTAGACGGATTATATATATAGTATTTAAGGTTCTTTATATTTTTGATGCTGCGGCTCTCCATGGCGACCGTTGTTTCATACTCACGGCGCGCCGCAGACATAACCTGAGAATATGCGTTGCTCACGAGCGATACCAGCTCCTCGTCCGTGGTGGAGGTCGAAAAGGTGACATTCCCCGAATCCCCGCTCTTAAGCGAATAGCTCTCACGGCAACCGTCATAGTAGTCCTTGTCGTAATTCGGCGAAACTACGTTGTCGGAGCGGGAATAGGCAGAGACGTTTCCGTAGACATTTGTCGTATAGGAGGAAACGTCGGCCTGCGTAACATCGGCGCTCTTTTGAGAAGAGGATTGAGCGGCACCCTTTTGAGAAGAAGAATGCTCGGAAGCGGCATATTTATCACTATATGCCGCCACAGCCTCTGACATACATTCCTTTTTGAAGCGCTCCAGCTCCGTGCGAGCCGCGCTCAGCTCCTCGTCGAAAGTGCTGTAATACGTGCTTTTATATGCGTCCCACGTCATAAGGCCGCTGCCGGCATATATTGACTGCACATCGGAGTTCAGCTTCGATGCAAACAGCGACGTTTCGGTCATATCAAGACTTTTTTCCGGCTTAGTAAGAATTTCCGAGCCGTATCTGAACAGGTCGTTTATAGCCTTAACCGCACAAATCGCCGAGGAAAACGCAAGCAACGCCGCAATAAAAAATGCAACGAGCTTTAATCCGAACGAAGTTTTAAAGCTTTTCGATTTTATAGCCAATGCCCCACACCACCTTTAAATATTTCGGCTCTTTGGGATTTATCTCTATTTTTTCTCTTATTCTGCGTATGTGCACGGTCACGGTTTTTTCCGTCTGGAACGACGGCTCCTTCCACACCGCTTCGTATATCTGATTCGTAGAGAGAACTCTGCCTATATTTTTCATAAGATATTCGAGTATGCCGTATTCCGTAGCGGTAAGCTTGACTTTTTCGCCGTCAAGCGTAATCTCTTTGGAATCGAGGTCAAGAGCGAGCCCTCCCGTAACTATAAGGCTGTCCTTTTTCTCCATACTGCCGAGTGAAACATAACGCCTTATCTGCGATTTCACCCGTGCCATAAGCTCAAGCGGATTAAACGGCTTTGTCACATAGTCATCCGCTCCGAACGAAAGACCCGTTATCTTGTCCGTATCCTCACTCTTGGCAGAGAGTAGGATTATCGGTATGTTTTTGCTCTCACGGAGCTTCAGCGTTGCGTTGAGCCCGTCGAGGTCAGGCATCATTATATCGAGAATTATACATTGCAGCTCATTTTCCTCCGCTGTTTTCAGTGCCTGCCTGCCGTTTTCCGCCTTAAAAACCTTATACCCCTCAAGATTTAAATATATTTCGAGTGAGTCGAGTATCGCTTTGTCGTCATCACACACAAGAACGTTATACATAACTTTGCCCCTCTTCCGTATTTTTCGCCTGCTCGGCTGATTTTATTTTAACAGATTATCACACAAAACGGAATACAAATATTTTGTATCTCCGTTTTTCGAGCCGACTCCCTACACAGTAAGTTTATACAACATCGAAATTACAAAAACATATACAAAAAATTACAATTCGGTTAAATTTAAAAAGGTGCCGCGAAAAATATTTTATATTGTTAAATCCCTTTTCGTATGATATAATTTACAGTGTATAAATATTATTATTTCGCGCCCTGTAAGGCGGGGCTTGTGGGAGGATATGTCTTGGCGGTATTAAAGGATGTAAAAAGGCTCGTTGTCAAAGTGGGAACCTCCACGCTTGTCTACGACAACGGAAAAACAAATATAAGAAGAATGCATAAGCTTATCTCGGTACTCTCGGATATTGAAAATTCGGGCATCAAGGTAACTCTCGTCTCCTCCGGCGCGATAGGTGTCGGCACGGGAAAGCTCGGGCTCCAGGAGCGTCCGAAGGACACTCCCGGCAGGCAGGCGGCGTCCACCGTAGGTCAATGCGAGCTTATGTATATGTATGACAAGATGTTCAGCGAATACGGCCATAAAATAGGCCAACTCCTGTTCACAAAAAGCGACGTGGAGTCCCCCGAAAGGCGCAAAAATCTTATAAATACCTTTGATAAACTCTTTTCATACGGTGCAATTCCCGTAATAAACGAAAACGACGCAATAGGCGTTGAGGAAATTGTCTACGGCGACAATGACTGTCTCTCGGCGATAGTCGCAAAGCTCATAGGAGCCGACGCACTGATAATCCTCACCGACATAGACGGGCTTTATAACGGTAACCCCACAGTCGACGAGGACGCCGAAATAATACCCACCGTAACCGAGATTACAGACGAGCTTATAGGCTTTGCGGGCGGTCACGGCTCAAAATTCGGCACCGGCGGAATGGTAACAAAGCTGCACGCGGCTCAAATAGCCATGAGCGCGGGAATAGATATGATAGTTATGAACGGCTCCGCTCCCGAGGACATATACAAGGCTCTCGACGGCAAGCAAATAGGAACATTTTTTGTAGGTAAAAAGGATTGAGACAAAATGACTGATACCGAGCTTAAATGCCGAAACGCAAAGGAGGCTGCGAAAAAGCTCTCAACAGCCTCGGCAAACGATAAAAACAAGGCTCTTTTACTTATAGCCGAAGAGCTTAAAAGTAACAAGGATTATATTCTCCGCGAAAACGATAAAGATATGAAGGCTGCCGAGGAGAACGGATTACCCAAGGTTCTTTTGGACAGACTTCTTCTCTCTCCCGACAGGATAGACGGTATGGCAAAGGGCGTTATTGAGGTTGCCGACCTGCCCGACCCCGTCGGTAAAACACTCTCCGATATAACAAGGCCGAACGGCCTTCGGGTCAAAAAGGTTTCGGTGCCTCTCGGAGTCATCGCCGTTATATTTGAGGCTCGCCCCAACGTCACATCCGACGCGGCTTCGCTTTGCCTGAAATCGGGCAACTGCTCCGTGCTTCGCGGCGGCAGGGAGGCGATACACTCGAACACCGCAATATTTAATGTAATGCGCGCCGCCCTCAAAAAATCGCCCTTACCGGAGGACTGCATACAGTTTATAACCGACATTTCTCACGAGAGTGCCAACGAGCTTATGACCATGAACAAATATGTAGACGTGCTGATTCCGCGCGGCAGCGCAAGGCTTATAGGCACGGTAGTCAAAAACTCCACCGTCCCCGTTATAGAGACGGGCGTCGGCAACTGCCATATTTACGTCGATAAGGACGCCGATCTCGATATGGCGGCCGACATCATATTTAACGCCAAGACATCGCGCCCGTCCGTATGCAACGCAGCCGAGAGCCTTTTAATTCACAAGGACGTTGCCGAAAAGGCGCTGAAGCTCATCAAAAAGCGACTTGACGAAAAAAATGTCGAGCTGCGCGGCGACAAGACATCTAAAGAGATACTCCCCGATATAAAGGAAGCCTCCGAGGACGACTGGGGTCGCGAGTACCTCGACTACATAATGTCGGTAAAGATAGTAGATAATATCGACGAGGCCATAGAGCATATCTATAAATACGGAACGGGTCACAGCGAGTGCATCGTCACCGAAAATGACGAGGCGGCAAACGAATTTATGTCGAGAGTGGACGCGGCAGCAGTCTATCGCAATGCCAGCACGCGCTTTACCGACGGCGGCGAATTCGGCTTCGGAGCGGAAATAGGCATATCCACGCAAAAGCTCCACGCGAGAGGCCCTCTCGGTCTGCCGCAGCTCACGTCGTTTAAGTACGAAATTTTCGGAAACGGTCAGATAAGATAAGTTAGGAGAGTCAGAATGTCTGAGGCTAATGTAAATAAAAAACGTAAAAACCGATGGGCGTTCCCCCTGGGCCTTGTAATAACGGTATTTGCCGTAATAGGTCTTGTCTGCGTAATTCTCGCCGGAGTAAACGCCACAAAAAAAGCGGTAATCAAAAGCAAAAACATAGACGAATACAATACCATGCTGACGCCTGTCGTGATGAACGACCCCGATCCGTTTGACGACATCACAAAGGCAAATAAAAATCAGCTTATCGACATTTCCGTTTGGTCTATTTTAAAGAGCAACCTCTCGCCGGACAAATACGAGTACGGCGAAGACGGTATGATAATTCCCGAGGAGGACGTAACCGCCGAATTTCACAAGCTTTTCGGTACGGACACAGAACCCGAGCACGCCACGGTAAACGGCTACGGCTACACGTTCACCTATGATTCGGCTAAACACACATACTCTATCCCGCTTACCGGTATTGTCCCTACCTATACGCCCGACGTTATAAAGGTTCAGAAAAAAAGCGGCGCCGTGGTTTTGACCGTCGGATACCTTGCAGGAGACCAATGGGCACAAAACAGCGAAGGCGATATGGTAGCTCCCGAGCCCGACAAATATATGAAAATCACTTTAAGGGAAAAAGACGGCAGCTATTATATAAATTCAATTCAGGCTACATCTTCGCCCGAGACGGCAACCACCTCTGTACAACCGGTCACCGAGGCGCCAACAGAAGCACCCGAAACCACCTCTTCCGCAGAGGCTGCGAGTGAAACTCAGCCCGTCTCAGACGGCACCGACACATCTGACACCGCAGCCGAGAGCGATACGGCTTCGGCAGACACAGCTGCGGCGGCGTGACAGTTAATTTTTAACTAAAGACTTTGTGTTAAGATTGTTCGGCTTTCTAATGGAAACCGACAGCGTTATAAAAAGGAGAAATTATGGTAAAAATATCACCGTCAATTCTCTCAAGCGATTACGGCAATCTTGAGAGCGAACTTAAAAAAATGGAGGAATGCGGCGCGGATATGATTCACGTAGACGTTATGGACGGGCATTTTGTCCCGAACATCACGCTCGGTGCGCCGATAGTAAAGTGCATAAGAAAAGCGACAAAGCTTACCTTTGACGTGCACCTTATGATAAGCGACCCTTATAAATACGTGCCGGACTTCGCAAAGGCAGGCTCCGACATAATCACATTCCACACGGAGTCAGACTCCGATACGGAAAAGACGATAGACGAAATCCTGTCACTCGGCAAAAAGGCGGGACTTTCGGTAAAGCCCGGAACTCCGATAGAGGAGATATATCCGTATCTAGACAAGCTCTCGCTCGTGCTTATAATGACGGTTGAGCCCGGCTTCGGCGGCCAAAGCTTTATGGAGGATATGATGCCCAAGGTCACCGCTGTTAAAAACGAAATAGAACGCCGCGGGCTCAAGGACATCGACATTGAGGTTGACGGCGGAATAAATAAAGACACAATTTCGGTTGCCGCAAAGGCAGGTGCCAACGCATTTGTTTCCGGAAGCGCGCTCTTCGGCAGCGACGACATAAAAAAGACCATAGCCGACTTCAAGAGGTCAGCGACGATATAAAATCGCGGCTTATAAGCTTTTTATGCTCGAAAAGGTACTCTTTTGTGCCGACAGATGCCCTCACCGGGGTCCCGAATTCGCTGAGCACAAAAAATATTTCTCTTGAAAAGACCGCATACGGCAGAACGCAGGCGGCATAGCTGTTGCCGTCAAAAAAAAGACTCGCCTGTCTTATTTTTTCGCGGTGAGGCAAAAGTCCCCTTGCAAGTCTGAAAATGTCATCCGTCTGCGGCAAAACACAGACGTAGCCCGAAAACGGCCTTTTGGTTTTTATGCCCTTAAAGCAGAGAATCATAATACACCCTTCGTCCGTCTCCATAACGTCCACGTTCATTTTGTCAAAGGAGGTTATGTCACGGCGAATATGTCTTTGTGCTCTTTTCATTACGTCATTTATAAGGCGTCTGGTTTTCGGATTTTTACAGTCCATCTCCTCAGGGCAAAGCTCATAGCGCGACAGCTCGTTTGACGAGAGCTCGACTATCACTCTGTCCCCACGGCTTTTATGTATATTCATAGGAAAGCCTCCCCAAAATAAAAATTATCTCTTTACATCATATTGTCGGAACGCTTGTTTCGCAATGAATAAAATATGGAAAACAGGTGAATTTTTTGGAACAAAGCAAAACATCTGCCGGCATTTCGGCCGAGAGCGCCGCAAAAGCGCGCAGCGAAATTTCAATAACACGCAGATACTTTGCCGATATGCTTATCCTTATGGTCGTTCCGGCCGTGATGGCTTGGTATTACTACGGCGGCAGAGCCGTGCGCCTTATGGTGCTTTCCGTGCTTACGGCCGTTCTCTGCGAAGCCGCAGGCTCGTTTATTTTCAAAGCCCAAGTCTCTGTTTCCGACCTCTCGGCTGTCGCCACGGGCCTTATGACGGCACTTTGTATGCCCGCGTCCGCTCCGTACTATCTGCCGTGCATAGCCTCGGCTTTTGCCGTTATCGTCGCAAAGTTGCCGTTCGGCAATGCGCGTTCTCATATGTTTACGCCGGCAGCGGCAGGCATAGCCTTTGTCACAATATGTATGCCGGATAAGGTCTTTTCTTATCCGGCAATACTCTCGTCCGGCACTACCGCCGTTTCGGGAGGGCAGGGATTTTTCCCCGGCACGTCTATCGCATATATGCTCTCGCAAAAAAACTCGGTCGGCACCGGCCTTTTAAACTATGTTGACGTGCTTGTAGGCTCGGTTTCCGGCCCTATGGGCGCAACCTGCTCGATAGCACTTTTCGGAGCGCTCCTGTTTCTCGCTGTAAGGCGCCCGAAAAATTTCACCGTTTCCGTATCCTTCCTCGCGGTCTGTTTTATTTACGCGCTCCTGTTTCCGCGCGTGCTGACGGGCCGTTTCGTCTCGGCATTTATGGAAATATGCGGAGGAATGCTTTTGTTTTCATCGGTATTCTTTTTGACCGACGACAAGCTTCTTCCGAAGAGCTTTTACGCAAGGATATGCTACGGCGCGGCAGCAGGGCTTATGTGTATGATAATGCGCTCTGTGGGCAAATTCGAAGACAGTACGGTCTTTGCCGTCCTGCTTGCAAACGGACTTGTCACCGCATTTGACAAGCTGCCGCTTACAAAGCGCGAAAGACATCTTGTTGCGGCGGAAAACGCCAAGGTGCGCGCAGCTCTCGCGGACAAGCTCGAAGAAAAGGCTCTCGAAAACGGGAAAGGCGGTGCCGAAAATGCCTGATAAAAAGAAAAAAAGCGTTTCCGTTATCAGAAGCAGCGCGATAATCAAAAATCCCGTGCTGTTTGAAGCCATAGGCATTGCACCCGTCGTTGCCATGGCGGTATCGCTCAAATCCGCCATAATCCTCTCGTTTGTGTCCTTTGTTGAGCTTTTACTTATAGAATGTCTCGCCTGCCTGCTTATGAAAAAGCTGAAGGGCAGCGTGCGAAAAATGATATATGCGATATTGGGATTGCTTATAAACATACCTCTGTTTATGCTTTTCCGATACCTTGCCCCCAACGAAACGGCCAATGCAGGTATATTTTTGCCGCTGCTTGCGGTAAATTCGCTTATCGCGCTGCACTGCGAACGGTTCGCGGTTAAGCACAATTTTAAGGCCACCGCTCTCGATGCCGTTTCGGCAGGCTTCAGCTATGCCGCGGTAATACTTATAGTCGGCGTTGTCCGTGAAATACTCGGCAGCGGCACGGTTTACAGCGTAAAACTGAATATTCCGGTAAAGCTGCCGGGTCTTTTAATGCCGTTCGGCGGATTTTTACTGCTCGGCTTTATGGCTGCGGCGTTAAAGGCGATAATAAACAAAAAATACCCCGAAAAGCATCCCGACGCCTCGTTTGACCTCTCTGAAGTCAAGCAGTCGCACGTTATAAAGCTGCGCGAATTTCTCGACACCGACCTTGACTTTTTTGAGTTAGGAGAGGAAGAACCGCAAAACGAAAAGGAAAAGCCACACACCGACAAAAGGAAAAGCTCCGCGGCTAAGCGAAAAGCTCCGTCATTATCCGTCAAAAAGACCGCGTCCGCTCCGGCAAAGAGCAAAAAAGGTACAGGCAAAAACGGCGCGAGCAGAAGCAGTGCCGCCGACACCGAGCGGCAAAAAGACAAAAGCTTCGGCTCCTCCGCCGAATTCGAAGAGATACTCGCGGAGCTTGAGAAATACAAGCAGTACACTGCTTTTGACGACAGCTCAGCGTCACATAGCGACACGGACAAAAGCCCGGAAAAGGACGGCGGCGCGGAAACACAACAACCGAAGGGCGGTGAAGACAAATGAGTGTCATAGCAAATCTTTTTTCGGCGGCGATGTACGCATTTGTGCTTCAAAACCTGATTTTTACCGGCGGCTACGGTGCCTCGGAGGCTGTCAGAATGGCGGCGAAGCCGAAGCAGCTTTTCCCGCTCACGGCGTTTATCACATTCTTTTCGACATTCGGCAGTATTTTTTGCGTGCTGCTTGAACAGATTCCGTTTGTAAATGCGCTCAGCGAAATACAGCATTCGCTTATTTTCCTGCTTGTGATATGCATTTTGTATGTTCTTATGCTCATTTTGCTGAAGGCTGTTTTCAAGGCCAAAAAGCGAACCGTAAGGCGTCTCGGCGTGGCGGCATTCAATACCCTTGTGCTTGCCGTACCGTTTATAAATTACCGCGCGACCTTCGGCATAGCCGAGGCGATAGGCGTAGGTATAGGCTCCGGACTTGCCTTTATAGTTGCGGTGCTTATGATAAATTTCGGGCTGCGCCGCTTGGTAGAAAACAAAAATATTCCGGAATGCTTTAAGGGCACGCCGGCAGTATTTATATATGTTTCGATTTTGGCGCTCGCTTTTTCGGGCGTCTCAGGCAAAGGATTATCATTGTAAAGGACCGTAGAAAATGGCGTTTGACAACAGAGATATTAAGCCCCGTAAAAAGAGCTATTATCCGTTTTCAAAAAATTATCCGGGCAGACGCTCGGGTACATCATATGCGATAGGCGAAAGCCGCACCCGAAAGAAAAAGGAAAAACGCAAAAAAATCGTCTTCTCGGTTTTTCTTGTGTTCTTCTTCGTGCTCGTATTTGTTATTGCCGCGGTTTCCATTAACCTGTCGAAAAAGCCGTATGAGCATGAGCTTACGGGCGTTCCCGCCGAATATGACGGCAAGCTGCGCGCTCTTTATATGCCCGACGACGTTCTTGACGGCGGTATAGCCTTTGACCTTTTTAAAACGGAGCTCACCGAAACAAAGGCGAACGCCGTTGTGATAGATTTTAAAACGAAGGACGGCTATCTCAATTACGTATCCTCCGTCGGTACGGCGAACGACATAGGCGCGTCGTCCAAGGCTTATCAGAACGCGATTGCGACAATCGACAGGCTTAAAAGTGCCGGCTATAAAATAATCGCAAGAATTTATTGCTATGAGGACAGCGTTGCCGCATCGCATCTCGGCGCCGCTGCCGCCGTGACAAATTCGGACGGCACACTGTGGCTCGACAACAGCGCTCAGCACGACGGCGAGCCGTGGCTGAACCCGTATTCCCCCGTCGCGGAGAAATACCTTTTGAGCATTGTGAGCGAAGTTTCCTCTCTCGGAGTTGACGCCGTTATACTCGATTCCGTGGAATTTCCCGAGAGTATTTATCTCGACAAGGCGGTATTTTCGGGCGAAGAAAAGAGCATCGAGAGCCGCAACGCGGTTTTACATTCATTTATAGAAAAGGTTAAAAACGTGCTCGGCGACAAGCCGCTCTGCGTTATGCTCAGCGCCGCGGACGCGCTCGGCGGAAACACCGCCCGCTATGACGGCTCTCTCTTTGACAGTGCCGCCGATTTTGTGGCTGTGGACTTCAGAAAATCGTCGCAGAGAGACGGCTTTGCTTACGGAGAAAAAACATATTCCGCCGAAACCACCGATGAAAAAGCTCTGGTTACGGACTGTATACCGCTCTTAAGCTCAAAGCTTGACGAAAACTATCAGACCGGCGGATTTATACCGGTCATTGACGACAGCTCGATTATTCCTGAGCTTGACAGCCGAAATGTCAACAATTATGTTTTATTCGGCGAGGGATAAGTTATTATTTTAAAAATACTTGACAAAAGTTCATTTTTCTGTTATTATCGCACTTAAGATATTCCTTATGAAGGGGAGTAGCTTTTACCCGGTGGTCAACATCATGTCGCCTTTCGGCTTCTGGTCACCGAGCCTTATTAAGGTAGCAAGACCTTCGGCAGAGCTAAATTCTGTCGAAGGTCTTTTTTCTTAAAAAAGCGGCTGCTCTTTTTTAAAAAACAGGGAGGAAAAAAATGAAATACTATCTTGAAAGCTCTTCAGAGGTTTTCGGCGAAATAAAAAGCACCGAAAACGGTCTCACTTCCGAGCAGGCACGCCGGCGTTCTGCCGAAACCGGCAAAAACAAGCTTGCCGAGGGCAAGAAAACGCCGCTGATTTTGCGTTTTCTCTCGCAGTTTGCCGACCCGATGATAATCATCCTCATTGCCGCGGCGGTAATATCGGCAATAACCTCCGTATTGCAAAAAGAATTCCCATCGGACGTTATCATTATAATGTTCGTCGTAATAGTTAATGCCATACTCGGCGTATATCAGGAGAGCAAGGCCGAAAAGGCCATAGAGGCTCTTCAAAAAATGGCCGCCGCAACAACAAAGGTCTTGCGTGACGGCAAGGTATGCGAAATACCGAGTGAGGACCTTACCGTAGGCGACGTTGTACTGCTTGAAGCGGGCGACGCTGTTCCGGCGGACGGCAGAATTTTTGAAAGTGCAAGCCTTAAAATCGAGGAATCCGCTCTTACGGGTGAATCCGTACCCGTCAACAAATTCATAAAAGCCATAGGCCTTGAGGGGCAAAAAGACGTCCCCCTCGGCGACCGAAAAAATATGATGTATATGGGTTCAACCGTTGTTTACGGCCGAGGCAAGGCCGTTATAACAAGCATCGGTATGGACACCGAAATGGGCAAAATAGCAGGTGCTCTGTCAAGCGCAAAGGATGAGCAGACGCCGCTTCAGAAAAAGCTCGGTCAGCTCTCAAAAATCCTCAGTTTCATAGTCCTCGGAATATGCGTATTTATGTTCGCCTTCGATATAGTCAGAGCTCTTGTAACGGGCACGGAAATGAATCTTGACTTCCTGCTCGGCTCGTTTATGCTCGCCGTATCGCTCGCGGTTGCCGCTATCCCCGAGGGTCTTGCGGCGGTAGTAACGGTTGTGCTTTCGATAGGCGTTACCAATATGTCAAAGAAAAATGCCATCATCCGCAAACTCACCGCAGTTGAAACTCTCGGTTGCGCACAGATAATCTGCTCTGATAAAACCGGTACGCTCACTCAGAACAAGATGACCGTAGTCGAGCATTACTGTGACAACGAAAAAATGCTTGCCGAGGGCATGGCTCTCTGCACGGACGTAAATCTTGACGATGACGGCAATCTTGTAGGCGAGCCCACGGAAATGGCTCTTGTGGCATACTCTATGTCGCTCGGTATGAATAAAAACGAGCTTCTGAAGAGCGCGCCGAGAGTCGGCGAGGCTCCATTTGACTCAAATCGTAAAATGATGTCCACAATTCACAAGACTGCGGACGGAATATTACAGTTCACCAAGGGTGCTCCCGACGAGATATTAAAGCACTGCACAAAGATATTCAAAAACGGCGAAGTCAGCCCTCTTACGGACGCAGACAGAGATGCCGTGCTCAAAAAGAATAAGGAATTTGCCGACAGAGCACTTCGAGTTCTCGCCTGCGGCTACAAGCAGCTGTCATGTGTTCCCGAGGATCAGTCGCCCGATAATATCGAAAATGAGCTCGTCTTCTGTGGCCTTGTAGGTATGATAGACCCCGTAAGGCCCGAAGTTAAGGCGGCAATCGAAGAATGTCGCGGTGCCGGAATAAGGCCCATAATGATAACCGGCGACCACAAGGACACCGCTGTTGCAATAGCCTTGGAGCTCGGCATTATAAAGGACAAGAGCGAGGCCATAACCGGCGCGGAGCTTGATGATATTTCCGATGAGGACTTCAAAGAAAAGGTCACACAGTACTCGGTATATGCCAGAGTTCAGCCCGAGCATAAGGTAAGAATAGTAAATGCCTGGAAAAGCCGCGGTATGATAACGGCAATGACGGGTGACGGCGTAAACGACGCCCCCTCCATTAAGAGCGCGGACATAGGCGTAGGCATGGGCATTACAGGTACCGACGTAACAAAGAACGTTGCGGATATGGTCCTTGCCGACGATAACTTCGCCACCATAGTATCTGCTGTGGAAGAGGGCAGACGAATTTACGACAACATAAGGAAGTCAATTCAATTCCTGCTCTCGTCAAATCTCAGCGAGGTAATGGCTATTTTCACAGCCAACCTGCTCGGCTTCACAATATTAAAGCCCGTACATCTTCTCTGGATAAACCTTGTTACCGACTGCTTCCCGGCTCTCGCCCTCAGTATGGAGAAGGGCGAAAAGGACCTTATGAAACGTCCGCCGCGTAAATCATCGGACGGCATTTTTGCAGGCGGCGTCGGCTTTGACGTAGTATACCAAGGGCTTTTCGTAACACTTCTGACACTTGCCGCTTACTTCATAGGCCACTTTATGGAGGCAGGCAGATGGGAAATTACCGAGAGTGCCGACGGTATGACCATGGCATTCCTTACAATGTCAATGTGCGAAATATTCCACTCGTTTAATATGCGTTCGCAGCATGGCTCAACCGTATCAATGCTCCTTCACGGCAGCTTCAACAAATACATTTTCGGGTCAACCGTACTTTCCCTCATAACAACTGCGCTCGTTATAGAAGTACCGTTCCTTGCAGACGCTTTTGATTTCACCACTATTGACGCTCGCGAATTCTTCACGGCTCTCGGTCTTGCGTTCCTGATAATTCCTCTCGTTGAAATTGTCAAGGCAATAGAGCGTGCCGTTATAAAGAACAAAGCCAAAAAGCAGACCGTAAAATAAGCTTTGGCGACAAAACAAATACATGTTTTTTACATGTTTTTCAAGGCACGGCAGTAGTTCTTACTGCCGTGCCGTTTTATTTATCCCGCAGCGGCTTAATACTGGATTTTTGCGGTGATTTATGTTACCATAATATAAAAGGTATCGGCGATGGGCGCCACTATTTAAAAAGGAGCGGAAAATATGAATCTTATATTCTTAGGAGCCGCACACGAAGTCACGGGAAGCTGCACGCTTCTCACCGCCTGCGGCAAGAACATTTTGATTGACTGCGGTATGGAGCAAGGACCCGACACATATAAAAACCGGGACATTCCCGTATCTCCCGCCGATATAGACTGCATTTTTCTGACCCATGCTCATATAGACCATTCCGGCAAGCTGCCGTACCTTACGGCAAACGGATACAAAGGGCCGATTTACGCAACCGCGTCCACAGCGAAGCTCTGCAGAATTATGCTTGAGGATTCTGCGCACATACAGCAGTTTGAAGCACAATGGCGCAACCGAAGGGCAAAACGTTCGGGCGAAGCGGGATATGTTCCGCTCTACACCGTAGAGGACGCTCAAAAATGCTGTTCTCAGTTTTTGAGGTGCGAATACGGTGTGGATTATCACGTTTTTGACGGTGTATCCATAAGCTTTACCGATGCGGGTCATCTTTTGGGCTCATCAAGCATTACAATAAACGTCACCGAAAACGAAGAAACCGAAAAAATAGTTTTTTCCGGCGACATAGGCAATACCGAGCAGCCAATTATACGCGACCCGCAGTATATTACCGACGCCACATACGTCATAACCGAAAGCACCTACGGCGACCGCAGTCACGGCGAAAGACTCGACTATATATCGCAGCTCGTGCCCATACTTGACCGCACCTTTGCACGCGGCGGCAATGTAGTTATACCGTCGTTTGCCGTCGGCAGAACTCAGGAGCTTTTATACTTTATAAGGCAGATAAAGGAAGAGCGTATGCTCAAAAACTACAACGACTTCCCCGTATATGTGGACAGTCCCCTTGCAGTTGAGGCCACCAACGTTTTTTGCGACAGCTATTCCGACTTTGACGACGAGGCGGCGTCGCTTATCGAAAACGGTATAAATCCGATAGCCTTTCCTAACCTTTATGTCTCCGTGACAAGTGAGGAATCAAAAGCAATAAACTCAGATCCCGCTCCGAAGGTCATAATTTCGGCGAGCGGAATGTGCGAGGCCGGCAGAATCCGCCATCACCTAAAGCACAATTTGTGGCGACCCGAATGTACGATTTTATTCGTAGGCTACCAAGCAGTAGGAACACTCGGCAGAGCCATAACCGACGGTGCGACGGACGTAAAGCTCTTTGACGAAAAAATCCATATAAGTGCGGAAATAGAGCAGCTTCACGGCATAAGCGGTCACGCCGACAACGAGGGCTTGTTAAAGTGGATGAAAAGCTTTAAAGCTCCGCCAAAGCACGTATTTGTAAATCACGGCGAGGACACGGTGTGCGAAATATACGCCGCACGTCTTCGCGACGAACTGGGGCTTTCAGCGAGTGCCCCGTACAACGGCGAGGAATACAGCCTCACCGAAAACAAGGTTCTCGTTGAGGGGAACCGCGAAAAGATAGTTAAAAATACAGCCTCGCAAAACGCCTCTCGCCGCGTAAGCACGGTTTATGAGAGACTGCTCTCGGCACAAAAGCGTCTCCAAACGGTTGTGGCACATAATGAGGGCGGTGCAAACAAGGACCTTGCAAAATTTGCGGATCAGATAATTGCGCTTTGCGAAAAATGGGACAGATAAATGACCGAAATTACACTTAACAAAGATGAACATATCGAATATCTCCGTAAGGACTTGGGGCTTATCGTCTCAAAGGAGCACACCTTCGGCACGGACGCGCTGCTGCTTGCCGACTTTGCGTCGCCGAAACGATATGACATATGCTGCGACTTCGGTACGGGCTGCGGCATAATTCCCATGCTCTGGTGCAGGGACGGCTGCGGAAAAGAAATATCGGCAGTCGAAATCCAGGAAAAGGCGTGCAGTCAGCTTACGCGCTCCGTCAAGGCAAACGATTTGCAGGACAAACTCTTTGTGTACAATGCTGATTTGAAAGAAGCTCCGCGGATATTGCCGTGCGGAAAATTCGACGTTATAACGATGAATCCACCGTATAAGGCGGAAAACGCCGGAATAAAAAGCCAAAAGGAAAACGAAAAAATAGCCCGTCACGAAACGCTGTGTAATCTGCGCGACATAACAAAAGCCGCATCGAAACTTCTGAAATTCGGCGGCAAGCTATGCATTTGTATACGACCCGAGCGCCTTTTTGAGACGATGGAGGCAATGAAGGAATATAAAATCGAGCCGAAAGCGCTGCGCCTTGTTGCAGCTTCGCCCGAAAAGGCTCCGTGGCTGTGCCTTGTAGAGGGCAGACTCGGCGGAAAAACGGGCCTAACGGTCAAAAACAATCTCTTTATATATAAGAGCAAGGACGTTTTGTCCGACGAAATGACAAGAATTTTAGGTAAATACAGGGAGGATATGTAATGACGGGAAAGCTTTACGTTGTCGGCACTCCGATAGGCAACCTCTCGGATTTTTCTCCCCGTGCCGCAGAGTGCCTCAGAAACTGCGATTTTATAGCGGCGGAGGACACAAGAGTCACCCTGAAGCTTTTAAACAGATTTGACATAAAAAAGCCGCTCATCAGCTATTTTGAGCACAACCGCCGTGAGCGCGGCGAAATAATTCTTGCGCGTATTCTCGGCGGAGAAAGCTGTGCTCTTGTCACGGACGCAGGTATGCCCGCAATTTCCGACCCCGGTCAGGACCTTGTTGACATCTGCATTGCATCGGGAGTAAATGTTGTATCCGTCCCCGGCCCCACCGCATTTGCCACAGCCGTGGCGCTGTCGGGGCTGCCGTCCGGCAGATTTACGTTTGAAGGCTTTTTGAGCGTAAATAAGCAGAGCCGCGCCGAGCATCTTGACAGCATTAAGGATGAAAAACGCACCATGGTGTTTTACGAGGCTCCGCACAAGCTTTTACGCACGCTTAAGGACCTTTATGCCTGCCTCGGCGACCGCCGTATAGCGATTATCAAAGAGCTTACGAAAATCCACGAAAATGTTGAACGCACCACGCTCAAAAAGGCGTGCGAAGAATATGAAAACATACCTATCAAGGGTGAATTCGTATTAGTTATAGAGGGAGCGCCGCAGGCCGCTCCGGAGATTTACACGGTGGAGTCCGCCGTCGCGAAGGCAAGAGAATTCACAGATAGCGGAATGTCGAAAAACGAGGCGGCAAAAAACGCGGCAAAGCTCACCGGAATCAAAAAGAGCGACATATATAAAATTCTGACGGAGGAATAATAATGGAATATTGGTACTTGTGGCTGCTTCTTATCGTCCTGTGCGTCATTACGGTATTTGTACTTAGCAAAGCCTCGGCGGCGGCTAAAGAGCACAACAACGAGCGTGACGCTCTTCTGAGAGAATATGACAGAAAGAAAGCTCTCAAGGATGAGTTTTCTTTCTTAACGCGTGAAAAAGCGGAAAGTTCCGACCCGGAAACACTATTCGAGGGTGTTTCGGCGGTCTTGCAGGCAAAAACAGAAAAGGCCGAAGACCCTGAAAAGGTATTCGGCAAATTTACAGAGGCGCAAAAATACATTTACACTCTATACTATTTTTTAGAGGATACCGAGAGCGATTCCCTCTCGTTCTTTTTCAGAAACAACGGTGAGCCGCTGACATCTCTCGCTTCAAAGGCACTCTGTGCCGTCGGCGAAAACGAGCTTTCTTTGATTGCCGAAAAGGAATTTTCGATGTACGATGAAAACAATGAGGAAGTCTCCGTGGACAAGGACGAAATTGAAAATCTTGACGGCGAATTCAAGGCGAGGCTTCAAAAGCAGCAAGTTTTAAACAGCATAAAAACATATATTATAAAAAACATCGATATGCTGTCTTAAAAGAGGGAGAGAAGCTATCCGCGGCTCTTTTCCGCCGCTAACTCGGCAGCTCTTTTGCGTATCAGCTTTTCCGAATGCTCCACAACGGTTTTTACGCATTTCGGTTCGGCGATGTTCTTTTGCGAATCCGGATTTGCCTCAGCCATCAGTTCCCTTATTATATCCGTCATCAGCACGCTGCCGAAGACCGGACTTGTCTCGCAATCGAGCGATATCCACTTTTTCGGAATATAACCGCCGTTTGCGGCGCAAACAGCCATACGGTATATCGAAAGCGCAAAATAATCCTTCAGCTTTTCCGGCGAACCGCAGTTTATCATACTGTCATTGAGCATAACGGACGCGCGAAAAAGCGTACTCGTGCGGTATTCTCCGTCCTGCACGGTATCGGTCATATCAAATTCCTCGCTCAGAGAGCGTCTTGTATCGACCTGACCTAAGAGGTAATCGCAGCTCACGTCAAAAAAGTTCGACGCGCGGCACACAAAGTCAAGGCTGCACTCCCTTATCCCCTTTTCATAGTGCGACAGGAGCGACTGCGACACACCGAGCATTTTTGCGGCGTCCTTTTGGCTCATACCGCGCTCCCTGCGAAGCTTTGTCAGCCTTGCGGCAAATACGGAATTCATAAAATGTCCCCCAAATATTACAAATTGTATTATAATTATATATCAAATTAGACTGTTTGTACAGTATTATCCCCCGGAAGGAGCAAAGCAAAATGAAAGCTTATAAAATTCACCTGATCCGCCATGCCATGACAGAGGAAAATCTTGACGGCAAATATATCGGTCAAACCGATGTGCCGGCATCCGAATACGGGCTCAGGCAAATCAAAGACATCATAGATGAATACGGCGGCTATCCCGAGGTTGACGCGGTGGTTTCAAGCCCCTTAAAGCGTTGCACGGAAACCGCAAAGCTCATATATCCCGACAAAGAGCCCATGATTTTAAACGGGCTTATAGAGTACGACTTCGGCGAATTTGAGGGCAGAACCGCCGACGAAATGAAGGATGACGACGCCTTTAAAACTTGGCTGTCGGGTGAGCACCCGGAAACGCCCGTACCCTTCGGCGAAAGTCAGGCGGCCTTCAACGAGAGAGTCTGCTCATGCTTTGCCGGGCTTATCGACGGAATTATAAAAGCCGGCGTAGAATCGACCGCGGTAATAACCCACGGCGGAGTTATTATGTCGCTTATGACTGCATTTGCCATACCGTCGCTGCCCATGCACGAGTGGATGGCACCGAACGGCACGGGATATACACTCAGGATAGACCCGTCCGTGTGGAGCCGCGGTCAGAAGCTCGAAACCTTTTCGGAATGCCCGGCCGTGGCACTTTCCGACGACCAGGAGCGTGAGTTATGGGACTTTTACCCGACAGAGCGAGACGACGAATACGATATAACCGAGGATGTATACGGCGATAGCCCCGATGAGGACGAGGATTTCTGGAAGGGCTTATAAGCACTTCTTCTGCACGGCAGGTTTTTTCGGCGCGGTAATTATATAAAAAATTAACGGGCAGCATAAAGCTGCCCGTTAATCGGAGAGATTCTGTACGGTCTCTTTTTAGAGGAGAAACATAAAAAACATCAAAGACGTCCGCAAGGGGAGGCTCACTTTATCTCCCCCGTCTTTGTTCTCAAATTATATCATTTCGGTTTTTAAAAATCAGCAAAAGTGCAAAAATGTCGAAAAATGGGTACATAAATGTCGAAATTTGTCGAATAAGAATCGGTAAAGCGAGAAAAAGCTTTTGCTCACGGATATTTTAAGTCTGAAAAAAAGGATGTAAAAACTCGGTTTTTACATCCTTTTAATGCTTTTACGGCCGTTTATTTATCTTCCTCGGACGGGTGCCAGTTAAAGATATAATTCATATTGTCTGTGCAGTTAAAGGTCACGGTTCTGTCACCTATATACGAGAGACTCCCCTCGCCCTTTGCATAAGACGTTATCGTCATATTCTTGTAGAATTCAACCTTTGCAACCTCGTCGGTAACGGCGTCAAACGTAGCAATTATTACCGGTGAATTGTATGCTATCTCATAATCCGACACCGAAAAATAGTTCTCACCCTTTTTAAGCTCGGACAAAATCGCACTTTTTTCATGCGGAGAAAACGCGTGTGCTACGGCAGACGGGTCATTTTTGAGCGTTATTATAATTGTGCGGCTATAAGAAACGGGCACGTTGTTTTCATCGGTGTCCTTTTCATATGTGGGTGTGAGCGAAGTAATTACCGACTGAACATCGTCCATGGTGAGGCGCGAGGCACAGCTGTCGCCAAGCAGATAGACCTTATCGGTAAGGTCCGTACCCTGTTTACATTTTTCGCCCACGGCCTCGGGGAAATAATCATCCTTAAGCCCCTTCTGAACAAAATCCTTATAGAGCTTGAAGGCGTTATTGAGAGTCTTTGACTTCTCACCTGATATTTTTACGGTGTCGTTGTCTATCCAAAAGTCCTCTTTCGGTTCGGTTTGCGGTCTCTCGGTCTTGACTCGGTTAAAATTCTCATTGAAATAATTGAGTACCGCCTCCGAATTATCATAGAGCAGAGCTTTTTCGCTGTCGGAAAGAAGATTCATTATGCCGTCGAATATATCGCGCTTATTATCATAATAACGAGAGCGAATGTCATTGTAATTGAGCTGTACCGTGCTGTCGTCGTTTATATCGTCGGTATTCTCAAACAAAGCCGTCAGCTCGCTTATGTTATCGGGTGAAAAAACCGGCTTCAGCTGTGCGTATGTAAACGTAAATTCTGCGTCGTGAAGATCTGTTTTCACATAGGCTTTTTCAGGCTCATCGCCTCCTGTACCGATGCTGCATGACGAAAACATTGCCGCAACAAGCACAAACGCCGTGATGACGGATAATAATTTTACGGTTTTTCCCATAATAACGCCCCTTACAATAACATATAAGTATACCGTTTCATTGTAACAGATTTTTCCGGATTTAACAACAGAAAAAACAAAAAAATGCGAAACGCTCTTTTTCGCGTTCCGCATTTCATTTCGATTATTTTAAATCAATATTCGTCCTTTAAGCCCTCGCTGTCATAGAGGAACGCGGTTTCAAGAAGAATGTTGATGCCGGCCTCGATGGTTTTGGGGTCAAGATTGTCGGCTGTATCGCCTCTTGTGTGATAATATCTCGCCGGAGTGGGATCCATGGCAGCCAAAGCAACCGCCTTCATACCGCCCTGCTGAATTGCCGCAGCATCGGAGGAGCCGAAGAATACACTGCTGTAAGGAAGATTGTAGCCTGCGATATCGCTCGCGTGCTTAACCATGGCCGCAGCCTGCTTGTCAAGCTTTACGGTGCCTGTCATATCCTTGTTGTAAACGCCCATATCGTCAAAATCGCGAAGGGTGTCGGTTCCTACGAACACAGTCTCGACATCGTCCTCGCCGCAGTGCTTTTTAACGTACTCCTTAGCTCCGCGGAGACCTGCCTCCTCACATGCCATGGAAACACATACAACCTCGGTATTTTCAAATCTGATGTCATTTGCCGCCATATAGCGCAAAACCGACATAGACGCGAACACGCCGGTGAGATTGTCGTTAGCACCGGGAACACAGAGCTTCCAGTTTACAAACATACTGCACATAAGTATGGGAATAAGGCAGACAAACAAAACAACTATTGCCGTAACCCTTACGCCGTTCGGAACATCAAAGAACGATACTATTGATGCCGCAAGAGTAATGGCAATTGCGCCGAATGCGAGGGCTATCATAGTAGTGAGCAGCTTGCCGCCGCCGAGATGAGTAAAATACCATTCGTAAGCGGAGTCGATATGTCCGCTGAATACAATGCGGCGCTTTGTCTCGCCTGCCGCTTTTCTTGTGCAGACTACATTGTAAGTCTCTCTTTTCGGAAAAAACGGATCGAGAAACTTTTTATAAAGCAGAAACTCAAAAAACGTGAATATGATTGCGAGAGACGTGAGCACTACGGAAACAACGGAAAACGCCGTTGATGCGCTCGGCAATACGTCAAAGTAGCTCAAAAGAGTCAAAATTACCGAGATCGTCATAAGAATTACATCGAGCGGCACCCAGCCCATAAATGCCTTCGGGTGAAGCTCAAATTTCTCCTTGACCACAGAGTCGGCTACCTTTGACATAGAGTCCGCAACATAGTCCTGAGCCTTGCGCTCATTTTCTTCTCCGGACGGGCGAGGACCTATATCCTTGCAGACCTTTTTGATTTCGCGAATTGTGTAATTCGTCATTTCCCTGACTTTTGAGGGATAATTCGGATTGCTTTCGCTTGCTTTCATTTAATCAGCTCCCTAAAGTTATTCCCAATTCACTTAATTTACATTTGTCTATTATTTTAGCACACTTTCTCGGATAAGTCGAGAAAAAATTTTAATTTGACCGCACAGGAATGATGTTTTTGCAAAAAACAGCGGATACCGTTTTCCGAAAAGTCCTTTAAATCAATCATTTAAGCTTATCGAGCGGCAGCTCGTATGCAGGAATAAATTCCTCCAAAAATATATGCGCTTCCCTGCATTCGCTCTCGTCGAGCGCTTTTCTTATTGTCCTTTCGGCATCCTCAAATTCACAGTTACCTGCCTTGCGTTCTTCTATGCACTTGATGTAGGCACTCAGCTTATCCGCCGCCTTTATCAGCCGCCACAGCTCCGCGTCGCGTTCCTCCTTGAAAAACAGCGGTGAAAACTCCTCGCTCAAATCGTCCGGCAGCATATTCAAAAGCCTTTGGCAGGCCTCCTTTTCGACCATACCGAAAACGGAGCGCATCTCGCTGCTGTAATATTTTACGGGAGTGGGCATATCTCCCGTTATGATTTCGGGAGTGTCGTGATAAAGCCCCAAAAGAGCGGCGCGCTCGGCATTGTATTCTTTGCCGAGTCGCTTATTTCCTATAACGGCGAGGGCGTGCGCTATTGTGGCAACCTCGCCCGAGTGCTGACTCAAATTTTCATATGTTGTGTTGCGCATAAGTGCCCAGCGGTTTATATATTTGAGCCTTGAAGTAAATGCAAAAAACTTGCCTTTCATAAATATCTCCTTTAAAGAAAAATCAGGCTACCCCAAAACTGAGATAGCCTGTGTTAAGCCGATTATCAATAATTACGATTGCCGGTATGATACCAGAGTATGTAAAACTCCGTATCGTTGCGGTAATAAGAATCGTAATTCGAGGTAGCGTTGCCCCTATAGAAGCCCGCAGTCTGAAGACCGTCCTCAAAAGCGTTCGCCATTTTTCTTGAACGCATTCTGATTTTAAGGCTCATAACCATTTCATTGGGATTTACGGAGCCCATCTTAAATCCGGTGAGCCACCAATGGCCGCCGCCCGTCCACGCATCGCGATAGAAAAATCTGTCCTTCACGGCATATGTATTAGGAGTCATATACAAATCGTAATACATATTGAGCAAATGGTCGTTGTCGGCACAATTGTAAAGCTTATCGTTGGTCTCGGGGTCCTTTGTATAAACGCCGACCTCACCGCCGCCGAAGGGGCCGTACTGACCCTTCCAAAGCTGAATTCTCCAATCAAGACCGTCATAGTAGAAATCAACGGTCGTTGTGAGGTATCTCATATTGCCGAAAATTGCTGCGTACTTGTCGTACTGACTGATAAAGTTGGCGTCTCTCTGCCAGGAATCCATAAGCGAATAAAAAATGCCCTGCTCTGCATCGTAACCGAAGCCCATATTGTTTACAAAAGCAGCCAAAGTCTCGGGATCGGCGTTCGCAAGAGCACCGAGCACCGCAGCGCCCAAAGAGCCCATAGAACTTGCGGCGCTGTTTCCGCTTGCAGATGTTGTGTTGTTAAAATCAGGCGTTGTGACCGACGGAACATTCAGCGAGGACGAAGCTTTTGCCGCTGCCGCGGTTGCCGCCGCGGTGGTTTCACCGCCGGTGGTCTCTTCGCCGGTTGTGGCCTCGCCGTTTTCGGCTGTGGTCACGGGACCCGCTATAACCTGATTACTTCTCGTTATTTCCTCGTCACCGTTCTTTTTTGACTTGCATGACGAAAAAACACAAGCTATCATAATAAGCGCAATAACTGCGGATGTTATTCTTACAGACATACTTTTCATTTTATCACCATCCGTTAGATTATAAATCAAGAGTATTATTGCACACTTGATTTGTAAAGTCAACAGATAAAGCAATTTTAATTTGCCTATCTCTGTCTTTTATAGTATAATTGAACAATAAAATTTTAGGTGGTACAAAATATGAGCGAAATAAAAGACATCGGGCTTTACGAATCCGGTGAAAGAAAAATACAGTGGGTAAAGGCGAATATGCCGCTTTTGCGCGCACTCGAGGAGGAATTTTCGGCAGACAAGCCCTTTAAGGGACTTAAAGTTGCGCTGTCGGTTCACCTTGAAGCCAAAACCGCATATCTCTGCCGCGTTCTCGCCGCAGGCGGCGCAAATATGTATATTACGGGCAGCAATCCGCTCTCGACTCAGGACGACGTTGCCGCGGCACTCGTAAAGGGCGGCCTCAATGTATTTGCAAAGCACGGCGCATCGGCGGAAGAATACCACGCGCACATCGAAAAAGTCCTCGAATGCGGTCCCAACGTGATAATCGATGACGGCGGCGATCTCGTAAACACCATTCACAACGAATACCCGGACCTCACAAGCGGCGTTATAGGCGGCTGTGAGGAGACAACTACGGGAATTATTCGACTCAAAGCCATGGAAAACGACGGCAAGCTTCGTTTCCCGATGGTTGCCGTGAACAACGCCAAGTGCAAATATCTGTTTGACAACCGATACGGCACGGGTCAGTCCGTATGGAACGGCATAAACAGGACAACAAATCTGATAGTTGCAGGCAAAACCGCGGTCGTGGCGGGCTACGGCTGGTGCGGCAAGGGCGTCGCAATGCGTGCCAAAGCTCTCGGCGCAAAGGTGATTGTCACGGAAATTGACAAAATCAAGGCGATGGAGGCGGTTATGGACGGCTTCTCCGTAATGCCTATGGTTGAGGCGGCGAAGTACGGCGATTTCTTTATAACCGTGACCGGCTGCGACAATGTCATCACCGAAAAAGCGTTCCTCAATATGAAGGACGGCGCAATAGTTTGCAACGCAGGTCACTTCAACGTGGAAATCAACATCGACGACCTCGAGAGGCTCGCGACGGAAAAGGAATTAAAGCGCGACAACATAATGGGTTATAAAATGCCGACGGGCGCATGGGTAAACCTCCTCGCCGAGGGCAGACTCGTAAATCTTGCCGCAGGCGACGGCCATCCTGCCGAAATTATGGATATGAGCTTTGCTCTGCAGGCTCTCTCCGCGCGCTACGCCGTTGAAAATCGCGACAAGCTGAAAGACGGTGTAAACGTTGTTCCGGAGGAGATAGACTGCCGCGTTGCGGAAATGAAACTCGCGTCATGGGGTATAACAATTGATGCGCTCACCCCGGAGCAGGAGAAATACATAAACAGCTGGAACGTATAATATACAATATATAATCGGGGACTGTGAAATTCACTTTTTTACAGTCCCTTTCATTGACAAAACGCGGTTATTCTGTTACAATTCTATGCGTTAATATTTGCGCCAATAGCTCAGCTGGATAGAGCGTCCGCCTCCTAAGGTTGCGTTACAACGGCCACCTCAAAAAAAACTAAATAAGGGATTGCAGTTCGACTTTGATCGGGCTATAATCATATATCAGACACGTCCATATAGCTCAGCTGGATAGAGCACACGCCTCCTAAGCGTGGGGTCGGAGGTTCAAATCCTCTTATGGACGCCAGTGAACAACGCCGAAAGCCTTTGTTTTCAAGGGTTTTCGGCTTTTCTTATATAAAAAGCTACGAAAAAGCTCTTTCACTGTATGAGATAAAATTCTACTCCAAAATTTGATTTTTGACAACCCCTCCAGAATCGAACGGTTGTTATAAGACAAAATCGCCAGCTAATTTTTAGCAGAAAACGGGCTGTTCTTGCTAATGAAAATGCCCTTCCTGCTAATCAGCCCCAAAATCGTGCCAAAAATCCAGCTAATCAAAAAAGGCGGATGTTTTGAATACCATGCAGTTATAGCAGATAAAATTAAATATCGTTATGTACATAGAGCGTCTATTTGCCCCGCATTGGGGATGGATAGGCGCTCTTTTTTTATGCCCAAACCCATGGGCAAATACAAGAGATTGGAGGTGTTTTATTTGAGCAAGCCTGTTTATACCGCAGACAAGCCGAGCGACTGTCATTACTGCTACTTCTGGACGAATGGCAGAAAGGGCTGCCGTCTGGGTAGAAATAATTGCTACTACTTAATCTCTTTGCCGCCGAAACCCAAGTCGGAATGTGATGGCTGTCCCTATGGGCGAGATCACCCGTGCATTGGTTGGTGTACGAAGAAGGTTATGCGTGAAGTGGGGCTTCGTTGATATGGATGTGTATGAACAGGAATACCGCTTCTACTATTTTGCCCGATGTCCTTACGAAAAGACGGATACGACTTTCCGCAGCATTCCGCTGACAACAGAAAGTTTTCCGCAGAAAGAAGGTGGTGAAGCCGTGTGAGTTTTGATTATTTTTACGGTCAGCAATCCGATCTATTCACATTCTATCGAGTTCCGAAGGTGTTGTTCACGAACGAGAGGTTCTGGAATATTTCTGCCGATGCCAAGATGCTGTATGGCATTTTGCTTGACCGCATGAGCCTGTCTGCCAAGAATGGTTGGATAGATAAAAACGGTAGAGTGTATATCATTTTTACAATCGACGAAGCGAAGATGGCTCTGAACTGTGCTGAACAAAAGGCTATCAAGCTGCTCAGTGAACTTGAGAAGAAAGCAGGATTGATTGAACGTAAGCGCCAGGGTTTGGGAAAGCCCAACCTGATCTATGTGAAGAACTTTATCTCTGCTGTGGATTCACAACTCTTGAATTGTGAAAATCACAATTCTGGAACAATGGAAATCACAACTCAAGAACTTCCGAAATCACAATGTAATAATACTGATATTAAAAATACTGAATTTAGTGATACTGATTCTATCTTTCCTTCCGGAAATGGTGGAATGATGGACGAGAATGACCGGTATCAAGAATACTTTGATTATTTCTCGGATCAGCTCAGTATGGATTTGTTGAAGAAGGATTACCCTTACGATTCCGAAATGCTGGATAACATTCTGGAGTTGATCGTTGAAACAGTTTGCACGAAGCGACCGTTGATTCGCATTGGTGCAGAGGAGCGTCCGGCAGAAATTGTCCGCAGTCGGTTTATGAAACTGAATGCCGAACACATTCGATATGTTATGGACTGCTTCAAGGAGAACACCACAAAGATTAGAAATATCCGTCAGTATATGCTGACTACGATATACAATGCGCCGACGACAATAGACACCTACTACGATGCTCTTGTTCGGCACGATATGTCACACGGATATTTGGAAGGAGGATTTAAGAAATTGAAAATGAAGCGAGAGGAAGGAGAGTGACGATAAATGTCGAAAAAAGCAACCATCATTGCGGTGGTCAATCAGAAAGGAGGCACTGGAAAGACCACCACCACCGAGAATCTGGGCGTTGGCTTGGCTCTTGAAGGAAAAAAGGTGCTTCTGGTAGACACCGATCCCCAGGCTTCCCTGACGGTCAGTTTGGGCAATCCCTGCCCGGATGATCTGTCTCCGACACTTTCCGATCTGATGGGAAAGATTATGATGGAAAACCCTATTACTCCCGATGAAGGGATTCTTCATCATCCGGAGGGCGTTGATTTGGTGCCGTCCAACATCGAACTCTCAGGTATGGAGGTAGCACTGGTCAATGCCATGAGCCGGGAAACCATTCTCCGGCAATACCTGGATACAGTCAAACAGAATTATGATTACATTCTTCTTGACTGTATGCCGTCTTTGGGTATGCTGACCGTCAATGCGTTGGCAGCTGCCGACAATGTGCTGATACCGGTTCAGGCAGCATACCTTCCTGCAAAGGGTCTGGAACAGCTGCTTGGAACCATCAACAAGGTCAAGAGGCAAATCAACCCGAAACTGAGGATTGAAGGGATTCTTCTGACGATGGTGGACAGCCGCACCAACTACTCCAAAGACATCAGCAATCTGATTCGGGAGAGCTACGGCGGAAAGCTGAAGGTTTACAAGACCGACATTCCCCGCTCTGTCCGTGCAGAGGAAATCAGCGCAGAGGGAACCAGTATCTTCAAGCATGATCCCAAAGGCAAAGTTGCCGAAGCCTATAAAATTCTGACGAAGGAGGTGTTAAACAATGCAGAAAAAAGGCGCAAACATCAGCTTGAAGGGGTACGATGATATTTTCTCCACCGATCAATCCAGAGCTGAAGCCCAGCAGGAGCGTGTGCAGGAAATTCCGCTTTCTGAGCTACACCCCTTTGAGGGACACCCCTTCCGTGTGGTTGATGATGAAGAAATGATGAAAACGGCAGAGAGCGTCCGAGATTTCGGAGTTCTCACTCCTGCGATTGTCCGTCCTGACCCCGACGGTGGTTATGAAATCGTTTCTGGTCACAGGCGGCACCGGGCATCGGAGCTTGCGGGTAAGGAAACCATGCCTGCGATTGTTCGTGACCTGGACGATGATGCAGCCATTATTTTGATGGTTGATGCGAATTTGCAGAGGGAGAGTATCCTGCCGAGTGAAAGAGCATTTGCTTATAAGATGAAGCTGGATGCGATTAAACATCAAGGTCAACGCACCGATTTAACTTCATCCCAAGTTGGGATGAAGTTGCAGGCAATGGATATAGTCGGTCAGGAGGCAGGAGAAAGCAGAAATCAGGTACACCGTTATATCCGTCTGACCGAACTGATTCCGGAACTGCTGGATATGGTAGATACGGGTCAGATCAAATTCAATCCTGCGGTGGAGCTTTCCTATCTGGCAAGTGAAGAACAGAAGGATTTTCTTTCTGCAATGGATTATGCTCAAGCAGCTCCTTCCCTTTCGCAAGCACAGCGAATTAAAAAGCTCGCACAGGAGGGCGAGTGTACGCTGGATGCGATGTGCGAGATTATGAATGAAATCAAGAAGGGAGAGCTGGACAGAGTAACCTTCAAAACGGATTCGTTGCGAAAATACTTCCCGAAGTCCTATACCAACAAGCAGATGGAGGATAAAATCATTCAGCTTTTGGAGCAATGGCAGAAAAAAAGAGAAAAATCAATGGAAAGGTAAGGTAAAAAATGTTTACACCCAAAAACATTCAGGGCGCTTTGGAAGAACTCTACGACCTTTGCGATCCTGATTATATGGTAGATATGCTCGTAAACTACAGTGAGGAGTTCGATGATATTTCTCCTGCGCTTCTGGCAAAGTCGTTTCAGAAAAATGCCGAGATGATTAGCGAGTATCGAGTATTGTCCTCTGCTGGTGAGGGTATCGACTATCAGGGAAAGGTACTTCTGAACAGCAGAGCCGTGCGGCTTCTGTCCTATGTAGAAGATATGAGCGGCGATGAAAAAGTTCGCACGATTCAGAGCAAGGAGCTGTGGTTAGCAGAAGATATGACATTCTATGTGGTGTCCTGTATGTCTACGATCACGATGGACAAGGAAGAAGCCATTTGTCTTAACGAACACCGCAGCGTGGTTACTACGGTGGAATGCGAGGACGATATTTTCTTCGACATGGGTTCCCTGATTTGCGAACTGGACGATATTTGCTTGTTCGAGCTTTTAGCCGATGTGGATGCGACTATTTATGAACTGTAACAGGTTCATGGATGGTCGCTTTTCTTATTTCCAAAGAAACGGAGGTATCGAAACTTGAAAGAATACGATGTGAAGATCACCGAAACCTTGGAGAAAACGGTTACGGTGCAAGCAGAATCTCACGATGCGGCAGAGGAACAGGTTAGAGCCGCTTATTACAATTCGGAGTACATTCTGGACTCCGAAAACTTTACCGGTGTTGCGTTCGGCACGACCGAGGAACGGGAGGTTCAGAAAGAACAGGCAGATACCATGAATGTGTTGCTGGTAAAGCCGTTCATGTATCCGCAGGCTGTGCAGATCGGCTGTGAGCTGGAGGATTTGCAGAAAGCCGTAGGTGGCGATATTGAGGCAACTTATCCGTTCAATGAGCCGGTTGCACTGGTGATGCACGACGAAGGTAAACTCGTAGGCAAAGAACTGAACCGTGCGCTGCGTGATGATGACGGCGATATTTATGACATTATCGCCGGTGATTTTCTGGTTGTGGGATTGGGCGAGGATGATTTTTGTTCTCTGTCCCCGGAACTGATGAAGCAGTTTGAGGAACACTTTCATCAGCCTGAGACTTTTGTACGCATGGGGCGCAGCATTATGGCGCTTCCCCTGCCGGATGACATGGTGAAGAAAGAAGATGCACCTGTCAAAGCTGATTCGGTTCCCCACAAAAGTAACCCTGACCGAGATGTTCTGTAAGGAGGTTCTTATGCAAAGAAATTCGACGATTGGAGAGCTGATGGAGCGAAAGCGGATTCAGGATGGTGCCAAGGAGTACCAGGGACATACCTATATGGACTTGGCACGATTTGATGACGCCACCAAGCACATGATTATTTTCGATGTGCTGACCGATGAATCGCCTGTCGGTTGGAAAGGCGAAAGAAATCGCCTGTATTTGAGCGATGTGGGTTATCAGAAGGCTCTGGATAACCAGAAAGCTGGCAATATC